>Monroe_p1__coassemble_95_pt1 | contig 56548 bp, 44 predicted proteins | sample Monroe_p1__metabat2_high_PE_007 | metagenome-assembled genome bin Monroe_p1
AATCTTTGCGTAGCGTTGTTATTCCTGATGGAGTTACCATCATTGGAAGCGGTGCGTTTTTGGGTTGCACTTCTTTGACAGACATAGTTATCCCAGATAGTGTAACTAGCATTGTTGATTTGGCATTTGATGGTTGTAAATCTTTGCGTAGCATAGTTATTCCTGATGGTGTTACTAGCATTGGATGTGGGGCCTTTGCATACTGTAAATCTTTGAAGAGTCTTGTTCTTCATGATAGTGTAACATACATTGGAAATGAGGCATTTCATGGTTGCGAATCTTTGAGTAGCCTCGTTATCCCTGACAGCGTTACTCGCATCAGGGATAGCGCATTTAGTGGTTGCGCTTCTTTGAGTAGTCTTGTTATTCCTGACGGTGTTATGAGCATCGGGGATAGCGCATTTAGTGGTTGCACTTCTTTGAGTAGCCTTGTTATTCCTGACAGTGTTATGAGCATTGGGTATAGTGCATTTTGTGGTTGCAATATCCCAACTGATCTTAAACAGGAATTAATCTCCCGTTTCGGAAGAAAAATATTTGGATAACTTTTTAGATTACTCCTTGATTATTACGACGAAAAAGAGATACTGGCAAATCGATACCATCATAAATAGGAAGTCCTTCCCCCTAAGCCTTCCTCCTTTGCCTTCTCCTTTTCCATATATAAAATAAGAGGTGGAGAACATTCTCCACCTCTACCCTCTTTTTTGGCGATTTACAGATGTACACATAGAATAAGTTCTGTGAACGCCTGCGTTTACTTATCTGCAAAGATACTTCTTTTCTTTGAATTGAGCAAACTATTCATCATATTTCTTCAGTGCCTCGTTCATGCGCTGCTCTGGATCACGCAAGACATGAGCCAACACCATCACAAACATCAGAATTTCAGATAGTTATTACAATTGTTTTCTGTTTCCAAAAGCGTTTTCATTATGCAAATTCTTAAGTGAAACCTTAGGTGACATTTGAGGGACATCTTGGGTGACATTGAGTGACATTTTATAGATTCGGTAGGAGCGCACTCGTCATTATTGCTGTTCTATCAATACTGTCAGAAAAAATAATTCTCAATATTTATTACATCAAAAAAGACAGCCAACAAAGTGACTGTCTTTAATTGAATGGGATAAATTATCGTCCTCGATGGTAGTGTTGCTCTTCTTCCTGAGCAATAACCTCTTCTTTTTCCATTTGCTTGGCAACTTCCTTTACGTCGTCTGTTGCATCCTCTGGGAGACCATAGCGGATGATGTTATCCTTGATTTCCTCTGCGCTTACCTTGCGCATCACATCGTATGTGCCTCCAACAGTCGGATTATATACCACAGCATAATGCTCATCCTCAACAAGGAGGTCATCGCCACGGTATTTAGTTGGAGAGAGATTGATTTTGGAGAGGTCAGGAGCATTACCTTGGTCGTATTCCTTAGCCTCAGTAAGGAGTACATCGTAGTTGCCGTCATTTTTGAACTTGTCGAGACGGTCTGTAGCATCGGTAGTCTGGAGATATGCCACTGATGCGTAATACATCGTTGGAGCTTTCTCTTGCTTCTGCTCAGCCTCTTGACTTTGTTCCTGGTCTATTTTCAGCTGCATGGCATCAATATGCTGGTTGATCATGTGAGAAGCCTTCTTCACATCGGTAAGCGTAGTCTTGATGAACTCAGGCGATTCCTTCAAGCTATCGAGCCAGTTTTTCAGATAACTGGCACTGTCTTCCTTCAAGTGCTTGGTCATACCGAAACGCTGGGCCACCAGAGCGGCACTCAGTTCGGCAACAAGTTCCTCACGGGCATATTCTGCGCTTCCGAAAGATGCAGGCTTCAATCTGCCCAAATGGTTCTCTGAACCCGTAGAGTGAGCCATCTCATGTCCGAGATTGGTGTAGAAGGACTCTCCATCCTTGAACTGGCGTTTCTCAGGAATGACAATCTCATTCTTCGAAATGCTGTAGTAGGCATTGTCACCATAGACAGGCTTGATAGGACAGATCCATCCGTTTTCCTTGATCATCTTATCCATGGCAGGGAAAGAGAAGTCATCACCATGATTCAATGGTCGGTTCACTCCTGCAGCTGCCTCCAGCTTCTTGTAGAGTTCCGGACGAGCCTCCTGCAAGTTGGTCTGTGCCACATTAAACACATTGTAAACCTGCAATTTAGGATATACGTTATACTCCTTGCGTCGCTCCTCGGACATCAGGCGGTAGTCATCGTATTTGATTTTCTCCCTTGTTTCCTTGTTCACAACGGTGAAAGTTGTGATGAATACCGGGAAACTCTTCTCGCCTTTGAGGATTGTCACCTGAGGCAGAGCTTCCCCATTGTTGTCCTTAACCTGCTGTCTTCTTCCTTGCTTGTCCTTATTGAAGTTCAGACCGGCAACTCTGTCGAAGGTGCAGAACATAGGCAACTTATATCCTTGCTTCTCACAGTGCATGATGAGCATCAGGGCATTCATGCCGTTATACTCACGCCCCGACAGGTTCTTAGGCCATGTCAGGGAACCTTCAGTGAACCAAGGCTTCTTCCAGTCGTTCTGCAAAGTGTTGATCTTCTCAATCATCATCTCGGCAAACTTGTCCAAAGCCCGGTCTTCACTGCTACGGCCATCTGTATTATATTTCTTGTAATCAGCCATAATCATTCATTATTGGTTGGTGGATGCTGCTTTCTTATCCCATGGAGTAAGCTTGGTGATACGGCAAGTGAGGTCGAGGCGGTCGTTGTAGGCTCCCACCTGCAAATCACCCTTGGCATTAATGCCAGCCTTAGCCTGTACCCAGTCAGCCTTTGTTGTGTCAAACTGCATGAAACGAATCCAGGTGTAGGCATAGTTGTCACCGTCTTTCTCGCTGCTGTAGGCAGAGAATAGGGTATAAGGCTTGCCCTTCTTGTCGGTCTTCACCTCAACCTGCTTGCCGATAGTTCCTCGGAACTCCATGGTGCCGGTGATTGCGTCCTGACTTCCTGCATTGAAGGTATTCACTCCCGAAGCCGAGAGATTGAGGTAAAGCGCATCGCCTTTCTTATGGAATTGGAGAACTCCTGCCACCTCGATACGGGAACCTACGGGATAGTTGACCAGTTCAGCCTGGTTGTCACCATCCTTGGCTACGCTGATCTCTACAGTCTTGTTGTTTCCGTTCTTGGCTTGAACCACTACGCTGATTCCAAAAGAGATAAACTGCTTACCTTCCTTGTTGGCACGCATCTGTGCCTGGCGACATACTGTGCCGCATACGGTTACATTACATTTAATCATAATAAACTTGGCTTATTGTTTTACTTCATTATTTGATTTGAACAGATTCCAGTCTGTCCTGCTGATTGTCAACGCCTTTCTGATAGTTCTGTGACATCTGCTGAGATACTGTCGCTGCCTGAATGATAGAGGCAACACCTCTTCGCTTGTCATCATCGCTCAGATTGGCATTGCCGATCGTCTGCTGGAGCTTCGTCATTTCAGCCTGTGTCAGTTCTCTTGCAAACTGGACGGTTCCGTTATCTACATGGAGATAAGGCTTGCCATCCTGAATGTTCACGGAACAGGCTTTATAAGAGGGAAGGAGCGAGGAGAGGTCGATGCTCTTGCTGACAACCGAGTCGGTCACTTTTTGCATTTTCTCTTCTTCGCTCTTGTTGTCTATCTGCAGGGCAAGTACCATGAGAGAGGTGAACATGGTCATAGCCATCTCAATGACAGGGTCATCGCCTGGCATTTTCACTCCGCTGTCCTCAGATGACAGAAGCTTCTTCATCCAGTCTTCAGGACTTTGTGCTGTGTCAGTCACTTCGCCTTGTGAGGCAGGATTGCTAACCTTGTACTGAGCGGTGATGTCCTTGCCGTTGTGGAGAGTCTGCAACTGGATGTTTCCCTTTTGAGAGATTTCAGCAAGATACGCAGCAGGGTCTATATCCCGTGCCTTGCCATCCGCAGAGATGCTTTTCACCCCAAAATGCAGATGCTCACCAGTGGTTCTGGTTCCCGTATTGCCAGTCACGCCCAATCGCTGACCGGCATTTACAGTGTCGCCTGTCTTGACGGCAATGCTGCTCAGGTGCATGTAGGTACATTGATACTTGCTGCCGTCATTTCTGTTGTATTCTACAGTTACAGACAGTCCACCTGCAGTATTCGGATTGTTGTTGACCTGAGTGACCTTGCCCTTGTCTTCCGTTGCCAGTACATTGTCATGCTTGGCTTGAATGTCGATGCCCTTGTGCATTTGCGTGTTGGCAGGATTGAGCGGATCTTTTCTCATACCGAAAGGTGAGGTGACGAGCATAAACTCGTTTCTCTTCAAGGGATAGGAATACTTTTCGTTCTCCGCAGGCTTTGAAGAACTCGTCTTCTGGCTGGTTTGTTCTCCTTGCTGGCGAGGATTGGCTTCGGTACCGAAGGATTTTCCTTGCGATTTCATCTCCTTCATGACCATCTGGTCATACTTCTGCAGGTTGTTCTTCTCGATGATGCTTTGAAGACTTGAAGCGTACTTCTTGTTGGAGGCATAACCGGAGTTCTGCAGTCCGTTTGTCCATCCCTTGTAGTCATCGGGGGATAGCTTGAAGAGCGAGCTGTATCTCTTGTTTCCTTTCAGAAACTGGGAATGATGCTCGTATGAGTCGCCAACAGAAGCGTATTGACAGAACTTCTCGTTAGGACGGTCATCGGTATATACGAGGTACTTGCCTCCGTTCTGAACCCAACCGGAAGTAGCCTTGATGCCGAAATGATTGTTTCCCTTTCGGGATAACTCGCTCTGTCCGCTTGCACTCTCGCAGATGCCTTGTGCAAGGGTGACAGAAGCAGGTATGCCATATCGGCGCATCTGCTCCATGGCATACTCTGCATATTGTTCTACATATTCTTGATTCCTTGACATGATGATTACATGTTATCTGTGTATTCCTGATGAATTATTCTGTTCCTGTTGAGGACTCTCTACCTTGGAGGGAGAAATTTCCTCAGTGGCACGTTTGGGGGCTTCCAACTGGTCGCAGATGGCAACCCGTTCTCCTGCACGGATGAGCTTTGGCAGATAGGTGTCGAGAGCGTGGTATGGGAACCCAGCCATGGCCAGAGGCTTGCCGTCAGCATCCTTGGTATGGGAACTCTTGGTAAGCGTGATGCCCAGGATTTTTGAAGCTTTCTCGGCATCTTGACAATAGGTCTCGTAGAAATCTCCACAACGGAAAAGTAACACTGCATCAGGATGTTTGCCTTTTAGCTCGTAGAATTGCTTTAACATCGGTGTCATAGCTACAACGGCAGCCTTTGTCTCTGCCTTCGTCTTCTCTTCCTTTGCCTTTTCTTCCTTCTGCTTCTGCTCTTTCTTTTCTGGAGTTTCCTCTTTCTGTTCCTCCGTAGCCTTGTCTTCCTCTTGCTGAGCGGTGTTCTGCTTTACCTCATTGCTCTGGGCTTCCTGCTCCGATTTTTCAGTGTCTACAGCTACTGCGTCGGTCCGGTCTTTGCGCAGTACATCGGCAAAAAGACTGGCTGCAAGGTGTTTCTTGTAGTCCTGCATGTTCTCGGCGAGCCACATACGTTGCCACTGGGATGGTGAAATCTCACGAGGTTTGAGCTTTTCTCCATTCACTGTAGGCATACAGAGGATGACACTCGGTTGATTGTCCGTCTCTTTGGTCTTGAAGATGTTGACACGTTGGATTTTGTCCACCTCTTCGGCAGGAACGTTGCTCTTGAAGAGGTCAACCTTCATTTCCGGCTTATTGGAAGCTTCCATGTAGTATTTCTGTGCCATGTCCTGGCGCATGGTGTCAGTGAGTTCCTCGTCTCCTTGCTTTACTGTGGTGAAGAACAGGTTGACATCGGCCTTGTCTGGATATACGCTGAAAGCCTTTTCATTCTCAGGCTTCAGATAGAGTGCCCACTTGCCTTCATCGTCACGCAGCATCAGAATCTTGTCGAAGTCCACGGCTCCAGAGCGTTTCACTGCATCTGAGACATCAAGCAGGGTGATGGTCTCCAGGCTCCAGTTGTTCAGTCTGGCAACTGAGACAGCCTTGCCGTCAAAGAAACTGTCGTCAGGACGGTAACCCATGGAACCATCAACATTGTAGAAGGTGACGGTTTCATAGCCTTCCTTCTGCAGGGCATGTTCGATACGACCTTTCTTCATACCAGGAATGTCGCTATCCATACCCAGCGATGCACCTTCTGGAAGGACAACATCTGCCATCTTTCCCTCTGCATCCTTTACGAGGACAAACTCCTTGGTGGACTTGTTGGGAAGGGTCTTGATTTCGTCAGCCACATAGTAGTGCTTTGGAAGGATGCTCTTGATGGCATCTGCCTGATTTCTGACAGTCTTGCTGTTCAATTCAACCTTTTCGCCACGTTCTGCCTTGTGGAGCATATCTACGGCATTGTTGACATCCCTCTCCAGTATATCAATGAGACAAGGATTCTCTTTCAGTTCTCTTGCCCAATAGTCGGTCATCGCCATACTTTCTGGGGAGAGCTTGGCTGAGATTCCCAATTCCTGGAGTTTTACGGCGGTAGCAACCTCTGTGACCAGACGCTCCTGCTTCATGGAATCCTCTGCTGAGACCTTTCCGTTCTTCGTTACCATACCTTCACGAGCCAGTCGCTGCCCATGGCCAGTGGCTGTGACAAGCAGAGAAACTGCATCACGGGCATAATCCTCATAGTGTTCGTAGGAAGATGCTTTTGGCAGGAAGACAATGTCTTTCTTGCTGTCGTAATGTGCTACACCGGTAGAGTCACTGCGGATTTCGACCATGTTCTCACGTGCTTTTTCCAGAAGCTTTTCTACACCTTGGCGAATAGCGGTGGAGGCTGACTCTACATCCTTTCGGTCATTCAACCTGCCATATTCCTGGACTGTTGCTTCAAAGGAGGTCTTGTCAACCATGGGTAGGGTAGTCTGCTCGATATTGAACAAGGCTCTTACTTCACGGCTTCTGATACCTTTATAGTCTGCTTGCTTGTCTGAAGGGAGAGTCTGGTAGTCTGCACGGCTGATTTTGTCCTCAGGGTTGTGCTTGTTGACATACTCGTTCCAGTTGTACCAAAGGAATGGTACTCCTTTCTCTTTTGATTGAACAGACTCGCCACGTTTCTTTGCTTCCGAAAAAAGCGTATATTGGTTGGTTTTGTAGCCGTTTTGATCGGCGTGCATTCCTAAGATGATGGCATTGAAGGCAGATACCTGCAAATTCTTCTGATAGAGTCCAGGAGCCTTGCGGCCGTTGTTGTCCAGCCAAATGCCATTATCTTCCTTGGCTTTCCCGAACGCTTTGGTGAACAGTTCCACCTGACGTTCTGCAGCCATCTTTTCTTGCTGATTCTTTTCTGTCATGGATATGTTGTTTTTGTGATCATTGCTTATAGCCAAGAACTCCAAGAACCTTGGTCTCGGCTATGGATTTGATTTCCCACTCTGTCACACTGCTGCTCATGTGCTGACGTAGCATGCGGTCTGCTTCCTTTGTCGAAGGAGCATTGACGTAGATGGTCTGTGGTGAGAACTTCTTTACGCCAGTGTCTTCATCCTCAGTGACAAGGGAGACAACGGTCTTGTACCAGTGGTTGCCTTCATTCTCGTCTTCTTTCAGAATCTCCGTGATAGGTTCACGTGAGATGGCTATGATGTCGAAGTCTCTGGTACTGATAAGCTCTGTAGCAGCTTTGGTGGCACGTTTCTCAGTCTCGGTGAAGCTCTCGGCATCGACCAGGTATTCTTCACTGACTTTCTTGTTCTTTCCGGTGTCAAGGGCTTTGCCGTATTTGACACGGAATTTATACCAGTATCTTTTCATCTTTGTTCTATGTTATCTTTGAGCAAGTGGTCTCTCGATGACTGTCTGTCGTTCGCCAGCCTCGTATTTCTCGGATGCTATCTGTCGCATCTGGTCGTTCTTGGCCAGCACCGCATTAGCAAGGGTATTGAGAGGCAGCGCTCCTTGACGGTAGGCATCCACAACTCTTTCAGGAAGAGCAATGGTGCAGGGCACTCTATCAATGTTTGCTATCAGGCAGTTGGCTCTTATCTCCGGATTCTGGATACGTGCATTCAGAGGCTCTTCGGGATAGATGCGATAGTTGACTCTGCCACCAGCTTGTTGCGGATGATCCTGTGCCTTGAAGTTGTCCAAGGCTTCATGTCCTGCCTTATTAAGAAGATTCATGCCTCCCATGCCTATAAGTACCATTTTGAGAATCGGGTTCTTGACAAACATACCTGCAACAATGCTTGCAATAGGCATCATGTTGTCCTTGATATTGATGGACTTGGTCTTACCAGTGAACATGCCGACTAGCATATCAGGAAGCATGGCCAATACATAGCCTAGATTATGGCCTATATCGCTGATACCGTTGAGGCCGAATGACGTTAGAAGCCCTTGCCAACCGTTCATGTTAGTCTGTTCGGGCTGCGTGTTGCTGGCTTCACCTTCAGATTGGTTCACTTCTTCTGTTGGTTCTGCCTGCTGTGCTTCCTCAGATTGTGGCTTGTTCTGTGGTTTCTGCTCCGCTTGTTTCTTCTTTTCCTGCTGCGTTCGTCTGTATTCATCCTCCTTTCCCGGTGCAATGATCATGGGAACATCGGAGCGGTCATTGAGTTTATCGCCAACATGGGTTACGAGCATGTCGCTTCCTATCCATGTGGCGGCTGTCTTCAAACCACCACCCAATCCTCCCATACAGGCAAGGTCGGTTACTGAGCCAAGGGCAATACCTGCGTTCTTTTCCCAGACCGATGGCTTATACCGCTTCTCTGCTTCTGAGTCTATCTTTTGCTCCAATGGCGATTTTGCGACTTCCTGCGGTAGGTAGAAGATGGTACTGGTGGCTGCCTTTCGAATGATGTAGTCGATGGATGATTTCGGTATTTTGTCCTTTATCATCTTATCGATCATCTTCTGTTCCATGGAAGCATTGACCGTGATATGCTGTCGCTTCAACTCTTTCTTGACCATCGCGATATAGTCTTCCGTGGTCTTGGATGTCCATTTGCCGGTGTATTTGAGAGTGTCATTTTGCGCCTGCATGGATGCCATACCACCGTCAGGTCCAGCTGCTGCTGCCATCAGACCTGCAAACGAATTGGAGTTTGACCGCAACTCGTCTGCAAGCTTGTTCTGTAGGTCATTCCGAACTTTATTCATTATCGGTATGACCTTAGTATTGAATATCTTATCCTGTTTTGACTCTACCATAGCTTTATGTTTACAAGTTTAATTGGTTGAGGATTTGCTCCCTGGTCTGTTCGATGGCGTTGTGATAGACTTCCATCTGTTTCGGGAAATATTCTTCCAGCCATTCGTCCTTCTCGATGTTGTCGTTGATGAACTTGATGGCCAGATTTCTTTCTATCTCAATGGCTGCTTCGCCTTTCTCGCTGTTGTTGAACCAAGCCTTAGTCCACCATCTGATTCCCGACTTGTCGGGATAGACGCTCACCAGGCGTGGAATGTCAAAGCTTTGCACATCGATGTCCAGTTCTGCCAGTGGGTCAACGATTCCGCTTGTCGCTATTGCCCGGTCTTGTGCTTTTTTTTTTCTATGGCGCTCATGCTCGACAGAAAGATCTGATGGCGCAAGGCGAGATAGTTGAGGAAATCTCCAATGAGGAGGTTCTGTACTCGCTCGGCTATTGGAATGCTTCTTGCGCCCATGCCCAATGGGTTTGCCATGGATGGCAGAGTCTCATAGAAGTAGTTCTTCATGGCCGACATGGTGAAGATATTGCGAAGTGCAAGTTCTGTTTGCTCCGGTAGGGCATAGATGCCTTGGCTCATGTCACTCATGTAGTCAGGGAAGAAGCGCATCATGAGGTCTTCAATCTCCTTCTGGTCTTTGTCATACATGGTATGAACATCCATATCAAGAGTGACGAACTGAGGTGCTGCACCTGGCTTGCCGTTCTGTTCCATCACTTTCAGATTGCTATAGATCATGGTGAGGAACTCCAGTGGATTGAGTTCTTCGCCCTTGTATTTGACTTCTACATGGAGGGAGTCGGCACTGACGGCGATGACTTGCCCTGCCTTTACCTCTTTGCCGTAGTTGGCAAACACGTTGCTCAGATGGGCATAGGTCACTTCATAGTCACCGTATCGGGTAATCTGGTAGATGCCGTGAATAGCATCGTTGCCCAGACCTGTCACCTTGCCGGTAGCTACTGCAGACAGCAGATAGTTCTTGACCTTGAAGTCAACTCCATGATGGAAAAATGACTCTCCTGTGTGCGGATGCTTCTGTTTGCCGTAGCCCAGGGACATGGTCACTTCTCCGTTTCTTTCCTCGAATGGCATGCAATAGCCACTGTCGGAATGCAGTATCATTTCTTGTGTATAGTGCATTGTATAATACTTTGTTATAGTGTTTGTTATCTTCGTCTGCTTACAGTATTGGTTTGCTCTACTTCTTGCAGCTTTTCTTCTTCCTTGTGGTTGCTTGCCTTACGGTCACTGTTGCCACCAAGTAGGCTGCTTAGATTGGCATTGTTGCCTATCATCATCATTCCGAGAACGGCTCCAGCTATCTTGCCTAACCATCCGAAGCGACCGAAGACGAGGAGGGCAGAGACTACAAGTCCTACAAGGCTGAGACCTGAAACGTTGCCTTTGCCTATGTTGCTGAAGAAGTTTCCGAACATGTCACCGCCATGACCAGAGAACATGGCTCTAAGGAAGCCAGACATACCGCTCCACTTGGAATCCACGTTGCTGATAGCCCCATTAACATTGTCAGAGAGTCCTGTAACAGAGTCTTTCAGGTCTTTCACGCCATCGCCAATCCCTGATACAGTATCGCCAATCTTCTTGGTGGTGTCTTCTCCTATGACGGCATCGCTGACAATGCCTACAACGCTTTTGTCCGTGGTGAGTTTCTCCCAACCAATGTAACCAAGACTTCCTCCGACAACTGCGCTTTTAGTGGCAGAACCTACGCCTTTCAAGGTCTGCTGAGGATGAAGCACAGCGCTGCCCACAGTGTGTGCTGTTGCACTGGTCATCCTTCCTCCCAATCGGAGAGTTGATTTTAAAAATGAACCCCAACCCATAATGCTTTTTATTTCTAATTTATTGTACTGTTATTTATTATATGATTATGTTGAACCTTTACTTCAAGGTCTTGCATTTCTTCGCCATCGTTCTTTACATCGCTGTACAATGGTAGGTTTGTCCACTTCACTCCTGGCTCCATAGTCTATCTCTGCCCAAACGTCTGACAGTCTGGTGTACTTCACTGCCCGTATCAACCGTTTGAGTTTCTGGTTCATCTGTTTGAGCTTCGGTCGTATGCCAAAGACTATCTCCAGTCGCTGCTTCTCTGTCATCTTGTTATTAGAGAGGCATACCTGCCTGACATCATTGACTATCTCGACACTGCTCATGACAAGTTCGCGATAGAGCTTATTTCTATTTGCCGATAGAGCTACGGCCAGAGCATTTGTCGTCTGATGGCTGAGCTGGTGGCTGTAGGTTCCGAGTTGTGTCACGAGACGGTCTATCTCGTGATAGAATCCGTAGATCTGAGCTGCATAGCTGATGATGCTGTTGAACCGGTCAAGATAGTTGTTAAACTCCTTCTGTAGGTTGGTTGTACCTTCTACCTCTTCCTTGATCCATATATGGCCTGTAGATACAAGTTGCATCATCTGTTCCTGCTGCTTCAACTCTTTCTTGGCTTTGTCGGTATATTGGAATATCATACCTGCCAGGACTGGATCATTGCCCTGGGCACGGAGAAAACTCCCATCCTGCCCATCAAAGGGAAGGATGAGAGAAAAGAGAAGTAATATGAGAGCATAGAGACGTTGCATAAATGTTATCCTCAAATAATCTTTCTTATGGTGTTATAACTCTGGCGCATCTGCGCCATCTGCCAAGGGCTTGACTGGCTATTTCGGCATTGCTCCGGTCGAGCATTCCTGCCGTGACATTGTTCCAGACATCGGCCATGGTGTAGTATCTGATGCTTAGACATAGCCTTGACAGCTTCTTGTTGAACTGTGCCAGACGGTCGTTCAGTTCCCAGAGGGTTTTGCTTCGTTCTGCACCAGTGAGCATATTCTCATTGCCACCTTTGGCTATGGCATCCTTTAAAGTGGTATATACCGTGACGAGCTCTGTGGCCGTCTCGATATAGAGATTGTTCATGCTCGCTGTCGCCACAATGCCCTGTGGGTTGCTTGCTATGGCCTTCTTCAGATTGCACAAGTTGATGAAGATCCTCACACCGTCGTCATAGAGCGAGGTGCAGGCTTTCAACGTGGAAGCATAACCCGATGCCGTTTTCAGATAGCTGTTGTACTTCTTTTCCCATTTGTGAATCTGCGAGAACTCGGCTGCGATGGTGTTTTGAAGGAATGCAGTCTTCTGCTGGTCTTCTATCTGGTTCTTGATCTGACCGTTGATAAGTTCGTTTCCCTCAGCCAAGGCAACATACTCCAATGGATTGCTGGAGGCAACCTGAGCATGAGCTATAGTAGGCAGCAGCATTAACGCTAAGGTAATGGCTGCAACAACCTTGCTTCTTCTGTTATCTGTTGGTGATTTCATATATGCCTTTTCTCTTTTTGTTGTATTCTACACGTTCACGGATGATTCTCACCACGTCCAACCTTTCCTTCACACCGTAGATGTCCAGTTTGGGATTGGAGCGGTCTCCGCTAAATATCCATACTGTCTTCAAGCCGAATAACTGTTCCAGAATGTCACGGTTCTCGCTGAAATCCACCACTCGGTACAGCTCGATGTAGTCACTGGTTCTGGTCAGCACTCCATGCTGGATGATGAGCTGCTCAGAGGTGATGATGTATCTGAGTTTGTAGAGATATAAGCATCTATAGAGCATGATGCAGGTCATCACACCTCCAAGTACCACGAAAGGCATCTTGTAGATGATGCTGTCATGACCGGCAACAAGGAACAGGGCACAGCTGATGATGAACGACATCCCTTGCGAGATGACATACTGCGCCCAGTGAGGGCGTAGGGTGATGATGTTGTATCGCCTGATTGGGTCTGCCATATTCATTATCGTTTAAATCCATGATGTTTGGTTTCCTCGTTCTCTTCTTGCCGTTCAATGGTTAAGTCCACACCGTTCTCGTCAAATGCGGTCTCTACTACGTCGGTCATAGAGAACTGTTTCTTGTCAAGTAGCTCATCGTTGAAGTCCTTGTAGCCTTCCGATGGCTCTTCCCGTATAATCTTCACTGGAGCGAGGTCTTGGTCTTCGTGCAGGTTGAGCTTCTGTAGCAGTGCATCCTTGAAGTCCTTGAATGCTTTGTTCATCTTGTCAGCAGCTTCCTGCTTGTCTTCTTTACACAAGAAGGGAGAGTAGTGATACTCCAATGCCTCTTCTTTTGCAGAATCGTAAATTAGGTAGAGCTGTTTGAGTTCTTGGGGTAGTAAGCTGTAGTTCTCATCATTGAAACTTAGCAGTTCCTTGATGGTTCTCGGCTGTTTGTCGAAGCTTTCCATGAACTCCCTCATTTCAGCAGGTACATTTCCTGGAGCTACAGGACTCTGTTTGCTTGCTATATCCTCGAAGTTTGCCACAAACTGCTTTCCTGCCACATCCTTGTCAAAGCCAAGGTGGAAGGTGGCTTGGGGTGCTGTTTTCAGCAATCCCTGTATCTGCCCATAGCTTGGGTTACCTCCAGTAGAGACATAGACTCCGGCTTTCAGATCCTGCCGTCCACGCTGGTCCAATCCTGATTCCTTGCGCATCTGCAGCTGGTAAAATGCCATGGCATCGTATGCGCTTTCAAAGACAAGTACGATACGGGCATCCTGGAGTGCCGTTTTCTTGGGACTTGCCATCCATAATCCTTCGCTGGCGTTGGTGCCGGTAGCCATGCCTTTTCGGGCAGAACCATCCTTTCGAGGATAACCTCTTTCCTCTAAGCCTACACATTTGTCTGGTTGCCCAGGGATGTGCATAGGGAAGGAGAGATTCTTATAGATGCTGCCATCCTTGGCGGTTTTCGATGCGAGGAAGAAGCTGTCATGGAAGGCACAACGTGTGGCGAAATCAATTCCTCTTGACTTGAAGAAGGCGTAGAACGGCTTCTGTGACTCGAAGTCTTTAGGATTGAAACGGTCAATCTTGTAGTCATTGATGTCAAATGGCTTGCTGTTGACTGTTGGATTATGTACTTCCAGATTCCGATGTTCTACCGGGATGTTTAGCAGGCGTTGGCAGACCTTATGGACAAGGGCAGATTCCTTCATGCCATTCTTGTACTCCTTGAAAAGGTCTGGATGCTCCCAGATGAAGGAGGTAACAGAGTAGAGCTTGATGGTTGGCGGCTGGAAACAGCAGTTCTTGTTGGGCATGACAATGTACTTGTCTCCACTGATTCTTTTTCCGTCGCTGCCCAGGCGTACATACGCAGGATAGCGCAAGCCATCACGCTTGTAAAACGTGTAGCCTGCGTCCTCCAATACGTCCTTGATGTTAAGACGGCTTCTGTAGTCTGCAAATGTCTGTTCGTCTGTCATCTCTTGAATGTGAATTGTTGTTTATCTGCCATGACCTAAGCCTACACCGTGTTCACCTGCATTGAGTCCTGCATCAAAGGCTCGTGAAGCAAGGTCTTGCGGTGAATCCACGCTGCCCTTGAAATAGACATGTGGCCCATGGGCATGGTCATGATGGTGTTCTACGAATACTGCCGGTGCTGGACGGTCTCTGCCCAGTTCGCTCATCACGGCAAGTCCTGCAAGGAGAGCTCCTCCAATCTGAGCCCCGATGTTCTTGCCTTCTCCAGGGATGGTTTTCATATCCACCTCTTTGAAGATGTGGGAGAAGAGTTTCATGCGGTGGTAGTCATCTATAGCCATGAACTTGTCATACTGCTTTTGGGTAATCTCATGGCTGATGCTCTCTCCATTGATGACGGCTGTCATGAGAAACTTGGCGTTGCCTTTCTCATCCTTCTGGATTTCTCCCAGCTCATTACGCACTGGTTCAACCTTGATGTCATCAACCTGAACCTCTCTGCCATGCTTGCCTTCACGGAACCATCCTTTGCTTTCGTTCTGCTCATACAGGCTGTTGCCATCTACATGAGCAACACTGCGGTCTTCTGGCTCGATAGTAATCTGGTCGCCATTAGATGGGAGCGACTGGTCAATCACCATCTGCTGGCGGTTGTTGAGTTCTGCCTCTATCTCTGGTCTGAGCTTCAAGCTGATCTGCTCTTTGGAATTGAGCATATCCATCGTCAGTTTGTCCTGGAAATCGTTCCTGATGGTATTGTTGATGATGTCAATGCGGTTTTGGACAGGTACTTGCTTGATGGAATTGTTGGTCAGTTTCTTCACTTCATCCTCAGTGAGGTCATAGACAAAGTCCTGCTTGGTGGCAGTGGACTGGATGGTGAGTGTTTTGTTGGCTGCATCTACGATGATGCCATGAGACGAAAGACACTCCTGCCATTTATCATTGCTGAAATAAACCTTGGAGGTGATGAGCTCGTTGTATGGCTTGGCTGGTTCCTTGGGACGTGGACGAACCACTACAGGGGTAATGACTGATTGCAGGTCTGCCAACACATCCTGCGATGGTTGCTGTACCATGTTTTGCTGACCACCTTTATAATAGAAGCCATAACCGCCATTCTGCAACTCACCCGGCTTCATTCTGCCGTCAGGACGTTCTGGTACGATTGGAGCACCCTGTATGAACATGACTCCTCCAACTCTGCGCATGTGGGATCCTTCCTGGCATCGTGGAGTCCAACCGAGGAATCTTCCGTGATATGGATCCATCATCATGTGGGCATAGCGTTTGTTCCATGGAAGTCTGCCGTATTCGCCAATGCCTATGCGGTAGCCGTGGAGTCCCATGGCAACACGGCCATTGGCATTTCTGGCATGAACGAAGTCACGTGGCATGTAGAAATCATTCTTCACGAGTTCTGCCACGGTGTTGTAGGCTTGCTTGTTGGCTGAGTTTGCTCCCCAGTCAACCAAGGCTCTGTGCTGTTTTGCTGTGATGGTATAGGTCAGCAGAGGTGAATCGTGACCTTGAACGGCCAACTGATAACCTTCTCCTTGTCTGATGATATGTGCTTGCATACCATTCTTTCTGAGAATCTCCTGAAGCTCAGGAGCCAGGTCTATGCCTACTGGTAATGCATTTGATCTGATAGACATATTCTAATGCTGTTTATTGTTTCTGTACTGTGTGATTATTCGCCAGCTTCAATCTGCTCGCCCTTCCAATCGACAAATTCCTCTGCCGATTCCTCATTGACAATGAGATCCTTCTCTTTGCAGAAGGCTGTGTATTCCTCTTGCCATTCAGGTGAGTGGTGGTTGATGTAGTCAAGCCAGCCATATTCTCCGCTCTGGACTTTTTCCACGAGCACGTCTTCTGGATAGTACTTTACATTTGCCATGAAATCTTGTTTTATGGGTTAATACTTTGGGTTATCGCTGCATCATGCGCATTCCCAGTTTCTTCTGTTCATTCCACATCTCTTCTGTGTAGTTCTCTTCTGGGATGTAGTCGAGATTGCCGTCTTCATCCATAGCCCAACAGCCGAAGATGCCGAAATAGAACTTGTCCCAGTCACGCTTGGCTTCTCGCTTCCAGACAAGCTCGTTACCTGCTGCGAAACGGATGCCGGTGTTGGAGTTGAGGTCGATACCGATGGACTGTTCCTCGTCATCCTCTACGATGGTAAGGATGTCTCCGTTCTGCAACTTCTGCATCTCTGCACCAGTAAGGTGGTAGCGGTCTGCTACATACTGGATGTTTCTGCCGATGACCGGGGTTGGAACACTGAGCACCTGCTTGCTTTCTGGATCAAGCTGGAAGAAACACTTGCTGCCGAGTTCCTTGCCAACCTCGTTGCTCTCCAAATGACCGACGATAGGCTTTCCTGCAACAAGGTTCTTCTCCTGCTGCTCATTGAAGAGTTTCAAGTCTAACTCATCGAGCTGTGGATAGAAGAGCACATCAACGCCACCTTCGGCTGTTCTCACAAGGCTGAACCTGGTTCGTGCCTTGACTTCCTCACCATCATCGGCTGTGATATGAACTGGCAGGACTGGCGACTTGCGGCCATTGTAGATGTTCTGGAGGACATCGGTCGGCAAGTCATCAATCATTGCCTGGGTGAGTCCGAAACGTTCAAGGATGCCATAAGGCATCTCGTTCTCATCGAAATTGTAATTCATTTGTTTCTGTTTTATTCGTTTTTTATTTGGTGGCTTACCTAATGACAGGTCTTATTCAGACTGCACCTAAAGCCAAACCGACAACAAAGTTACATTGTATATATAGAAGAAGATAAACATGTATGTTAGTATAGTAAAAGTTTTATAGATAGTTATGAAAATAGTATGATTATTCTTCAATTATCATACTATAAACATAAATAAAGTTAGATATTATAGGGAAGAGTTAACTTCTTTCGTGTTGTTGAGCTGAGTCTGATTACCTTTGCAACATGAAAGCAATAAAGATACTGATGTTGATACTGACAATGATGTCCGCAAAGACTCCTTCACATGCCCAATTCAATACGATTGGGTATGTGAAGAAGCATAGTATATCTAAAAAGAAGAGTCCACAAGAAACAACTCATGTTGCCTCTGTGGACTCTGTAGTGAAGGCTGATACTCTGCCTCCAGATTCTTCCCAAGATGTTCTTCCTTATCTCAGGGCTTCGTTTCCGTTGAAAAGCATTCATATCAATTCAAGATTTGGAATGCGTAATCACCCGGTGAAGCACAAGACTATCATGCACAACGGCGTGGATCTGGCAGCTCATTACGAGAAAGTGTTTTCCATGTTTCCTGGGGAAGTGACTGGTGTTGGCCATGATAATCGCTCAGGTAAGTATGTCACAGTTAAAACTGCTGGCTATACCATCAGTTATTGCCATCTTTCTGCATTCTGGGTTACAAAGGGGATGTTTGTCAATGCAGGAGAGGTGCTTGGAGTATCGGGAAGTTCCGGTATGTCAACTGGTCCTCATCTGCACCTTACAACAAAAAAGGATGGCAAGGTGTTTGACCCTGTCATCCTTCTGAAGTATGTTCGTGAATTGCTCGAAAATGCCCTGTAGTTTATTCAAACACAAGCAAATTGCCTGTTAGTACTTTCTTGGTTCCGTTCATGTATGTCAGTATCACCTTGGTGATATTCATATTTGAAGCATCTCCAGACACATAATAATAGGAAGTGTCCCATTCCCAACTTGCAGATTCAAACTCTCGAAGTGGTCCTGTGCCCTGGAAATGTCCTGTCTTTCTCAAATCGCCAACATCGTTGGTTACCTTGAAATATACATCGATGTATTTTATAGTATTTCTGTTGGTATTCATGTAGTTGAAATGGAATGATATACATGAATATTCAGAATCCCATCCCCAATCAGTAAAGAAGCCGTAAGGTGCCCTCTTTTTGAGACGTTTGACGTATTCATCAAGGTAATGGTATGACAGTTCACTTGTAATCATGTCATAATCCTCTGACTCATCTGTAAGACTATCTTTGAATATTTCATAGTGATACCTGAAAGGACTGTATTCTTTCAGACTTTGGCTTAGTTCACTTTTATGTCCGGTTACATATGTATAGCCCAGTCTGCCATCAGTTCTTGTGAAGTAGTAGATGGTATCATTTTTGATTCCAATAGTGAATAATGAATCTTCTGAAAATGATTTCTCGCATTCATCACAATACAGAGACTTATTTCCTGTCGGTACCATTCTCCAGTTGTGAGTTTCCATATAGTCAGAACGTTCTTTCTTCAGCTTAGCCAATCTTTCAGCTTTAAGTTTCTCTATTTCAATGGAGTCAGCCTTTGCTTTAGCTATGGAGTCTTGAATATGCTTTGTTCGTGCCTCATTTAGTGCAGTATATTTATTATCCAGCTGCTTGCTATATTTCTGAACGAGTACATCAAGTTCTTCCTCTGCTACTTGGGGGATGGACTTGTTCTTCTTGATGATCTTGGCGTAGTCCTTGGTAAGGGTGATCACAATATTACTGCTTGGCGTTATGACATACAGATTTTGAGCTTTCTTATCATAGGCATAGCTGCCTACAATATTGTCAACACGCTCTACTGACTTCTTGGTTACTCTTTTGTAATAACCATCGCTTCCAAGTTCATAAGCGACAATTACTCTTCGCTGAGTAGAATTGCTTATAGAAAACTGAGCATGTACACCGATGGTTGCCATCACCAGCATGAATAAAACGATTATCTTTTTCATTGTCTGTCTTTGATTAAACTTATTTCTTTTTGATAAACTCGGCAAATTCTTTTCCTGTATATGTTTTCTCTTTCATCAGTTCAAGAACTGTTTTGTCCGAGAAATCGAGCCTGAGATTGGCAGTCGTTGGGTATTTGGCATTCGAACTCCAGAATGTGAAGTTGTATTTCTCACTCGGATTCAGTGTTTTGCTGACTCTGCCATCATCCTCAGCCATGAAATTGCCACTCCTGTCATAATATGTTACAAGATACTTGATACCGGAGATAGAGTAGGGAAGTGTATTCACTATGCGAGCATCTCCATGAGCGGTTCCATCATAACTTGTTTCCCATGACCAGTTGACTATCTTGACTTTAGTTCTCAGTTCTGCCCACGTGTCCCAGTACTTTGTACTGATCAAATCACTTAGTTTGCTCAATCTTTGTGCCAATGCTACATCATTGAGTTGCTTCTTTCCAAGTGCTCCAGTCGCTCTGCCGAACCATTCCTGGTCTTCATCCATTGTGATCAGCCCCTTTGAGTCATAGATATACCAGGAGGATTCTTTGTCTTTAGCGATAAACAAAGTTATACTGTCCTGCTTGAATGTGCCTGTTGCATCAGTATAATTGTTATAGCAGCGAACAGCTATTGTATCATTCTTCACAGTGATGTCAGACTCTTCTATGTCCACAGCATCTGATTTTGCCTCTATATGCAAGCTGTCATATAGTGGATAGAAATCATTTGGCTTTCCATAAGTGGTATCTGACAACGATGTGAAGAAATTACGAGAAAGTTCCATCGCCTCGTTCTTATGGGAACAAGACGACAGAACCAATGCTGTTAATATGAATACTACAGTGTATCTCATTTCTTCTTGTTATTTTTTCTTTGCTGGCTTTTTTACCTCTTCCTTGCCATCGCTGATTCTTTTGAAAACGAAGTTGACGACAGCAGTTCTTGTATTGTCTCTGATACCTGTGACGTATTCAGAGTTACCGAAGTTTGGAAAGGCCGTACCTGTTTCTGTGTAAGCACTGACCAGCTCCCAACCTTCCTTACCCATCTTGTTCAACATTGCAGTCTGATCTGCGAACACCAGGGTGCCGAAATCTGCAGCAATTTCTGCATCGTGTCCTGCAACCTTTACTACTTTGTATTCCCATTGCTCATTCTTGCTACCACAAGAAGCGAGCATTGCAATTAAGCAGAAACCTAAGATAAACTTCTTCATAATCTTTATATTTTGTTCTTCACTACTCTTCACTTTTATATACTGACAAGATTAAAGAATCCCTAAGGCAAAACTTTTTCTCCCTTCTCGTTAATATAGTAGAAACAATTGGACTCATTCAAATCAACTACATATTTAGGTGAATATGAATGGTCTTCTTCGGCCAAGTATAGATGGTTGTCAAAATAAACATAATGCATTAAAGTCTGTTTAGAACTATTTTTAGAAGGTTCCTTATAATAAACCTTTTCAAACACTTTATAGGCAGTATAGTCGTTTGTAAACTTTACATAATAATTCGCCTCACCTGATGTGTAGCCTATACCACCCATTGTATAGCCGCCATATTTTTGATTTCTACCATTTAGTTTGTTTTCTAATGCATTTTCTTCAACACCTACTTTTTTGAATACAATGCTTTCAAATCGAAGAGTTCCGTTTGTATCAATACTAAATGTGTACTCCTTGGATGAACTTTCGACAAAGTTATCTTTGCAGGAGACTTTTCCTTCTTTGACTGAATATCTTCCTGTACTGAAGAAATAACTATAGGCAGATTTCTTTAGGATAATTTTATAAGTGCCATCCTTTGCAAAAGAAACAACGTTTTCAGGTTCTTTGTCTGAATCTTGCCATAATGCAACAATACTTTCTTTGTTAGTATTGCCGTTTTCACCCTGTTCCACATCATCATTGCTATTGCTGCAAGAGGCCAGCATCATAAACAATGTAATAATCAGTAAATATATTCTGTTCATAACTTATTTCCTTATAATAATATAAATAGTGTACAACCTACAGATGGTAAAGTAAGGATGCCAGGGTATTTCCCACGCACCCTTACAATAATTCACCTAAACGTATTTAGCAGTTTTATTGCTTTTTACATTTTACCCAAATGGATTCGTCACCTATGGACATCTTCATTTCTGAAACTGTAGAAGTCGCAGCAATGATGGTATAAGAAGCAAATAGTTCACCTTCTACATAAGTATTCAGTGTATTTCCTTTCAAAGACCATGTTCCTCGACCAGTTCCGAAATATCCTGAGCCGTAATATGAACCGTCTGCATTGAATGTGGCGTAAGTTTTTCTGAAAGGCCAGTTAACATACGTACCAGACTCCGATGTCTTTACTGCTGTCATCTCCCAGGTTCCCACAATCATAGACTTATCATAGTCTCCATTGTCAGAATCATCATCACTACTGCATGATATGAATGCAAAAGATGCTACCACAAGGGCAAGAAGGAAAAATAAATACTTTTTCATAATGTTACTTTTTAAATTAATAATACTTTTTCTATGTTTTGTTTTGATAATCCTGTTGATGAAGGTGACTACCAACCGCAATTATCGTCATAGCATTCATCATTCTCACAACCTTCAAACTCGTCACGATCGCAATAACCACTATCATGATAGTCATTGTAAGAACAATCATGGTCACTGCAACAGTCATCATAACCATCTTCATAGCCACGAGCATAATTTTCATGGTCTGAGGTATTATTACCTGAGTTGCGATGCGCTTTCTTTTGGCTGTTTGAAACGCCGCTTGAAAATAATAAATCGAATAGTCCCATACCTTTTTTCAATTAATGTTTAACTTCTGATGCAAAGGTATGAAAGTCTTGTGCAGTCTATCTGCACTATAAAAAGATAGTGCAAATTACTGGATAAAAAAAGCAGAAAGAACTGTTTCTTCCTGCTTAAATTAGTTGTTTTGACCTATTATAATTGCCTTAATGTATCTACAAAGTATGCTTCTTTTGCTTTCATCTTTTCACAGAAGTCTGCATAAGATGTGGACGTATGACAAATCTCAATACCTAATATATATAGTAATGCAGATGAGTCCTTCAATCGTGATTTTGGAATTTTCTCCTGTCTTTCAGTCAAAGGAGCTATAAAAACTCCTTTCGAGGCCTGTAAGTTAGTTATGTATGTGATTAACTGATGAAGGTCATTGCGATTAACTTTTGAAACTTTTTCATAACTTTCAAGCTTCTTGTATTTTGCATCGAGGACAATACCATCTTTATAGAAATCTGGATAACGGATTCCACTATGATCTTCAAACAAATAGATGCCACCTTTATGTTTCTTGTTTTCTGGGTGCTTGAAACCTTCTTTTTGTAGAATGGTATTCAGATACTCTTCCCAAAGCCAGGCTCCATCAAACAGAATACCGCAAATCTCCTCATCAGTTTCTCCATACTTTACTTCTTCCATTCTAAGAATTTGTAAGCATAGGCATCGCAGGGGCTGGTATTCCGTATAGTAAGGATGACTCTTATGTCTAAGGTTCTTACCAATAATTGCACCACGCTCATTTTTATTATATGAAGGAGTTAGGGAAATTATAGATTTTACATTGTCTATAGTTTCCTGGTCTAAACCTAATACGGATAGACCATATCTCTTTGACTTCATAAACTCAATTGTATGACGGATTAACTCTGTCATGTCATTGTCATAGGTATATTCACGAGTGGAGTATGCTACATTTCCTGCAAACGGAATGTTTTGGGCAATATGGCGACCCCAGTCAATAGTACCTTTTAATTTTGCATCGTTATGTTTGAAGTTCTGATACTCTCTGTATATGCCCTGACGCATTGCGTTTCTTAGCAAGTGAGGGAACATAAACATAATAAAGTCAAAGATATCCTCTTTTTCGTTATTGTGATTAAGGTCAAAGAGATTGAATGAAAAGACCTTTTGAAGCATGTAATGTAAGAGATAGTCGTCGCGTCCTTCGTCAAAGCGGGATTTAATTTTTATCTGCAGGTTTCCAACACCGATAAAACCCATCACATTTCCTGTGGTAATACGTACCTTTTCAGGGTCACTTGTATTTAGAATGGTCATAACAGAAGCTTCACCGACTTTATCGTCAGAATCCTCTATACTATAGGGAAATATTAGCAGATTCTCATTTTCATGACATAATTCAGCTATTGTTTTGTCGGCAATAGGGAATAAAGCTGAGACATCTTTACGAAGAAATGTCCCAGCTTTCACCTGTCCAATATTATTATCTGTTAAGTTAATTCTCATCGACCAATTCGTTATCATTAATATTTGAGTTGCTTTCTTTGGTATCGAAGTAAGCATTTCTCAACTTTTCCATGATTTCGTCTGACTTGCGGAAACCACGGATATATTCTCTAAGCAATGGTTCGATATTCATATTCCACAGCTTTTCAAAGTTTCCACCATTATCACACAACTTTAAGAAGTATGATGGTCCAACTTGGTAGGCAGGTCCAAGCCCTTCAATCTTGGATATCTCATTATTCAATCTTACCATAACATTCTTTGCCTTAGTGGCACATTCGAGTTTGTCGAGCATAGATTGTGTATCTTCTGGCTTTATTTCCTTCCAAGTGAATCTGCGACGCATAGCAAAGTCCATGCTCTCGATACTACGGTCTATATCATTCATTGTACCAAGAATGAATACGTTTTCAGGAATATAAAATCCTTCTGCAAATACATCTGTTTCAGGGACAAGGTTCTGATATTGAGTCTTTACTCGAATATCTTTCTTACCTCTATAACCAGGGTCAATGGCGTAGAATAGTTCACCAAATATTTTTGAAGCCTCTCCACGATTGATTTCATCAATGATAAAGATAAATGGCTTACGCTCAATTTTGTTTGCTGATATAACTTGCGTCTTATATTTCATTTCACGAATAGCTTTCGTAATAATGAATGCATAAGAATCAGGTTGTGTACCAAATTTTCTGTTAAAATAGGTACGGATATCACGCACTATATTTAGTGGAACATCATTGGTCAGCAACTCTATTATTTCATCAGCGTTTATAGGAATAAGTGGCGTTTTAGGGTTACTATCATTATGAGCTATAATGTTTCTCCCTTTGATTTCATCTATCGTAAACTCACTTCCATTTGATAATTTAAATTTTGTGTCGTTGTCTATAGAATCATCAATAAATTGCTGTAACTTATTTTCCCAAGATAATTCTTTTGAGAGATTTTCAATACTCTTTGCAGAATCAATCAAGTTTTTGATAGCTTTTTTGCAAAACTCTTTAAAAATTCCATCTTTACGCTCAAATCCCATCTGTCCTTCTGACATCATGATAGGTCGGAGCCCTTCTACAAAATCTGTATAGTCATAAGAAGGATGAAACTGCACAAAGCACATTTCATTTTCACCACATCCCATTTCTTTTGCAATGGCCTGTGCCATAAAGGTCTTACCTGTACCAGGAGCACCTGTCAGAACTAAGTTCTTGCTCTCTTTAAGCAAGTCAATATATTTTTGATACATCATAGTGTTGTCTATTTTTGTTTCAACAAGATCATTTTCATTATCTTCCTTGTCAGTATCTATGTTTTTTAATAATGCTCTATTATAGTACCATAATACCGTTTGGGCAGTAAGTGGCATACTTTGAATACATCCATTATTCTTTATTTCGTCATTGATGGACAAAATCAATTCATCCTCTTTCTCAATCTCTGGAATAACGTATTGATCCAGTAATTCGTAAAAATGAACAAGCTTTAGACCTGCCTTTCGTGGCTTAACCTCTAAAAGTTTACATAAATTCTTATATACGTCATTTTTATAAAAAGTATATTTCTGAGGATTATGGAATGCCAAGAAACAACTGATAAGTCGTTCATCGCACATTGCACTCGTATGATTGGTAAACTTTGCTTTAATCTTATCATCCCATAATGTTTTGCAACTTTCAGTAAAATTTTCTACTCTTTCTTGCAGAAGGATGTTTTCATCAAACAGTGCTCTAAAGAGTTTTCTATACTCTTCTGGTTCATATTTCGCAAAATTTCTAATTGCGGTAATCTGTGAACTGAAGCATAGATTCTTAAATTCTAGAGAATTAATCTCTTTAGAAAAATTTATAGCATTAGGGTCTGGGTGCCCATTTTGTTTGGACACCAATTCCCATTTATATAATTCTTCTAAATTAGAATCACCATTTAGCCCATATTGGATTTGGTGATTCTTGAATAATGTAACTATATCTTTTAAACTCATATTTGTTCTTTCTGATTATAATTAAACTTCCTCCAGAGAACTCTACCTTATCAGTTCTATAAACTACAATTAGGGCAGCCTTTCGGTATTCATTGAATACTGTGGCTGCTCTAATATTGTGTTATGCATGTTTTGTCTTCATGAATGTTGCAGTAAACTCCTTACACTTGCGCATATCCTGTTTCGATGATGCAATAGAGTAGGGACTATATTTTTCAAACATGTCAAGACCACGTCCAAGTGTAATTGTCCATCCTGTATCTGTTTTGATACATCTGTCATGGAAGTCTCTGAACTTGTATGTAAACTCAATGCCATAAGAAGCAAGGTCATCCTTGATGTCATCAAGCTTGTCAATCAAGTCTGGTATCTTGTCTTTCTCTTCGTTTGTGAAAAGGTTCAGTTTCAAGTCATCCACAGGACGTGTGTTGATAAGCATCAGAGCAAACTCCATAAAGTTCTTGATTTGCCATGAAGCACGTATATATGGATCTTCAACGGTTATTTCCTTTGCTTCTCTCATATAAGGTGCAAATAACTTCTCATAACTTACGCCTGTTTGTCCCATTCTGAATGACATACTCTTTTCTTGTAAAATAGGAATGCGTGGACGTTTGGTCGGATGCTGATTCGAACCTCCCTCTGCATTGGCAACTACAGTAGATGTCTCATTGTTTTCTGTGGAAGTTTCAGCTTCTTCTGTATTATCTTCAGTCGTTGTATGTTCTACTACCTGATTGCTTACTTGTTCCAATGTCTCTATGCTCACTTCGAAACCAGTTTTCAAGTTGATGTACTTGAACTTTGCCGGCTCTGCCATGAAAGTTTCATCGATTACATAGAGCTGATCCTTCACACGTTTACGACCTTCTGCAGCAAAGTCAACCAACTCATAGGCCTCCTGGTCTGTCATCTTACCATCGGGATAGATGAGTTTCATCATACCAGAGAATGTCTTACGGATAGCAAGATGGTCACGTTCTGAGAGAGAACCATCAAACTTCGCATAGTCATTCAACACTGCAGTTCTGTCATCATTGCGCATTTCGTGAAGCACGGCTGCAATGTAGTCTGTTATAAGACCATATCCCTTGGAAAAACTGTTCTTCTTCAACATCTTGATTTCCCAACCTGGATTATAGAGATGGATTCGGTCGAGGAACGCACCCTTGATGAATGATGTAGGAATGCTCTCAAACAGATGGCTGTTCTTCAACATGTACGGAACAGTATGTTTAGTATTACCTACGAAAGACATGGATGCACTTGCCTCGTGGGTTCCCTTACCACGGTTGAACGACTTGTTGGCAAGATAGTTTTGCATCGTATCGATGAGCACAGCATCCACATTACGGCCTTTCTGCTGTTCAAACTCGTCCCATGCCACAACATCCCAATAGCCTACCAGTCCGAGAATCTCCTTGTTGCCCTGGATTTTCACGAAAAGTCGGGCAGAGGTTACGTCACCACCACTGACAAGCACGCCATAAGGAGACAGTTCCTGGAATACATGAGACTTACCTGTTCCCTTTGGACCCAATTCCATGAAATTGAAGTTGTTCTCAACATGAGGGAGAAGACGAGCCAAAGTGATGAACTTCTCACGGCGGTTCATTGCCTCAGGGTTCAGACCCACTGTGTGCATCAGAAAGTCAATCCACTCCTCTGTAGTGAAGTTTTTACGTTGGTCAATATATTCCTGCAGGTCGATATTTGAAATCTGGATAGGCTTCAATGTCTGGATTTCCCATCTCACCTTGACGCTTTCACCACTGATATAGCCAATGGTAACAATGCACCAAACGCCATTGCCACTCAGCAGTTTGGGGTTCTTACGCACGTAGTCTGTACCGATAGGCACTCCTGTCAATCCCAGATTGGCAAATGTTGCCTGGTACTCATCGTTTTTCTCGTTGAGCACAACGGTCACTTTGTCGATGATGCGATGTCTGCCGTTCTCACGTATGATACCTTTTACCGATTCTGCTTCAGCACGGTGAACATAGTTGTTTTGGATAACTTGCTTCACCTTTTCCAAACCTTCGTTGATGATTTCTTCATCATCACTGGCGCAATACTGCCCCAGCAGGTATTCCAACACGTATGTAGGAACAGGCAGACCTCCCTTCACGAGGAAAGCCAAATCCTTTCTTACCACTTTGCCTATAAAGGCATTCATTACTTTCTGTTGTAAATCCATATGCAGTATTCCTTAAAAATCTTGTTCTATCATTGTATTGTTCTTAACTGTCTCACGCACAAGTGGGTTCAGTTTGTCATCCACATCGTAGATTCTAAGCTGTAACATACTTGCATTGACAGATTTATTCAAATTGAGTGTCACTTCAAACACACGATTGTTCAAGTTCGTTGCATCAGTGCTATTCAGTGTCACTTCCTTTTCCTGGGTTACAGGGTCGTCGCCATTGTAAATACAGCAAACCACCTTGCGCTCCATCACTGTCATACTTACTGCTTCCGACTGTATCATCTGGAACTTCAATCGACTGCTCACCATATTCAGGTTGTGGCTCATCAGCGCAACACCCACCTTTTCAGTCTTGTTTGTTCTCTTCTGCTGACTTCTTATCACAGGAATAATCATTTCCTGAAGTGAAGCGCCACCATGAGCAAAATTGTAGCCACCTGGTGCAGCCAGGCGGTTAGTCCCGATAGGTACTGCAACCTGTAACGGCGTGGTACTCTTGATAGAAGAAACTTTGTCAAGAGGGAATTTTACAATATCCTCAAAAGTATCGTTGCTGTCTGTGAGATAGTATCTTGTCTTTTTCTCTATAGCAGAGTCTGCAATGCTATGTTTGTCCTTATCTTCAAACTTCATATCATTATAGAGAAAACCATGATCAGCGGTGAGAAGTACTTTCGCTACATTCCATGTTGCATGCAGACGCTTTACCAGTACTGTCAGTTGCTCAATAGCTTTTCTGCAAGTACTGATTACCTCGAACGGATTTTGTGAATGTCCTATTTCATCTATCGTATCATAGAAGATATAAACCAATGGACGTTTGAAGAGTTCACGCATGGATTGTGCGTCGCCATTCATCACGTCTTCATAGCGTGTACAGATGGCTCCTTCACGATATTTGCCCAGATGGGCTGTTCGCTGTTCTGTAGTTGTCAGCAGTGTTCCATCCACCATCATGTCAGTGCCAATCAGCTCCAGCGAGTGATGAGGGAGGAGGGCAGGCTTGCAATACTTGGTTTCCGTAGGAAGCATTGCCTGGTATGCATCTATTGTAGCAATATGCTTCTCTTTGGCCAGTTCCTGCATCAGTTCCTTTGCTACCTCATATCTAAGCGCATCACATACGATGACAACCTGCTTCACACTGGTATCTGACTCGTTCTTGTAGAAATCCTCCTGATGCTTTAATCCGGTTTCAGTAAACCAGGCACCCTTTTCCCCGACGCATGTCAGCCATTCGAGGTTTAGTACATTAGTAATCTTGGCATATTCCAAATCCAACTGATGCTTGGCATCACTTAATGTCTGTTCGATAGGATTCTCCTTTGTGATGAGTTCGTGGTATGCTTCAAGTGTACGACGATAGTAGAGATCTACAAGATAGAACTCTTCTGTATATTTCTCAACATACTCCTTGGTACTATTGAGTTTCAGCGTTCCAAGACCTCTTACCTGAGCATAATATAAAGCCGTCTGCTCTATGAATCGGATAGCAATCTGGATGTCACTATCTACAGGAAGCTTTAACGACAACTCACGCATGCGGTCGTTCACCTGTTCCGGGTCTGCCATCAGCTTTTCTTCTACAATCTCTTTCAATATTGGCCAGCAGAGTGACTCTGTGAGATAGTAGTAGTTAGCATCAATACCATAGATATTGATGATTTCCTCTTCCTTGATGTCTGCAGCCAAAATTGTCATGGCTTGGGCAAACTTCTCTGAGAGTTGGCGGTCGTGTGTACCCAACTCATAGATTTTGTTCACCTGGTCAAGCACTACAGAATTGCTGATCTTGTACTGCTTATAGGTATCTCCTAGAACAGCATCCAATAGTTGGGTGATGCTATTATACTTCAAGCTCTCTGCCACGTTTTTCATCTTGATGGCTGCATTGAAGTTGGGTGTTAAGCCAAAGAGTTTATCTAACTTTTCCGACAAAGCCTTTTGTGCATTAAAATTCTTGCTGAGCTTATACCAGAAGTCTGTACGCTTCTTCTCTTCTGCTATTCCATCCAGAATAATCATCTTGATAATGAGCTGTTCCCATTCCTGTAGTTTCTTCTCGCCAAGATAATTGGAAATGAAGGCACGGCAAACCATGTCCTCGCTGAATGATGTACTGTCAATATGTCCATTAAGGATGTTGCTTACCTTAGACGACATGATTTCGCCAATGTTCTTCTTCACGAAACTACGGAATTTCTCAGGAAGATTATACTGCTGCATGAAGCTGGCGTAGTCTTCTTCCTTATATTCCATGTTAGCTTTCAGCATATCGAGTAGGGGGAAACTAAGCTGCTGTTCCTCTGTATGAGGATATACCTGTTCAGGGAAGAGCAGAACTACATGTTTGTCCTTCCAATCGTTCTCGATGGCATACTTGGCATTGAACCACGCTCCATCAAACACCTTATATATATAATCGTCATTCCATAGCTTCATCTCATCCAGTTCGTTTTGGATGATGTTCATCTTGTCAAAGATGAAGAGCACATGAAGTTGTGGATTGCGCTCAAAGTAGTTGTATATTCTATCTTGTACCATATTTTTGAATGCTTTATAAATACGGATGTTACTTGTCTAAATCTATTCCCAGTAATTTCAACAATCTGGCTTTAATGGCACCACTATTTCTAAGAAATATGTTCGTTAGTTCGTTAACAGATTTTCCTTCTTTATATAGTGTCACCAGTTTTGTGTCGTCATTTTCAGTCCAAGGCTCATAAGCGTTGGGATAGACTGCCTTCTGTTGTTCCATATACGATGGATGATCTGTGTTTGAACAGGAATCCTTTATACCAAATATCTCCATCAAATCCTTTATGACTCTTTCCTGGTTTTCCTTAACAGTGTCAGGAGTCCATGCATTCGGATATGTTTTGTATATTTTTTGAGAACTTGCAAAAGAACCTATATTCTTCTCGAAATATCTCTTTAGTTTCTCCTGATAATCCAGATTGCCTAAAGAAGAATTCTTTCGACGTCCAATCAGGCATAAATTTCCGATCCTATGCGTATAATAGCTTCTCTGTTCTTCATTAAAATCCTTTACCCACTGGCTGGTTGCTTTAGGATTCTGTGGAAGGATATGCTCAATTGATGTCGTTCCGAAATCTTTCCATTCAGACTTATCCTTGTATTTGTATTCAAGCAGCATCAGAAGTGCATAAGTATATCGTCTGCCGTATATCTCAGATTGAATATTAGCCATGAAAACTTGTTCATTAAATGAATAATAATCATGAGCTTCAAGCACATCAGATGTATTGCCTGCTTCTTCTATCAAATTAATGATATTATTCAAGTTGTCAATACGATACGATGGGGTTTTACCACATACTGCATCTGCAATGTTTTTGCATGCTACCTTCTGTGTAAATTCAAGAAGTCCATTGTTTCCAAATTTTCTTCCATATGCCAAAATAACAGGAACCCAATCTGTTGAAGGCATACACTCATTGAGTGTTCTTATCAACGTACAATACTCTGAATCTTCATTGTCAGCCAAGTTTATCAGTTTGTTATAATCTTCGTATGCTTTAAAAACATAGTTGAAGAATTCTTTTCCCTGTTTAATTTTCCCTGCTTTGAAAACTTGTTTGTCATATTCATCGAGCAGATTCATTTTTTGTCGCTTTTTGAGCAACATGGTTCGTACATATGCAAGGAAACGGTCAAAATCATTACCTAGATCTTCCTGCATATTTTCCCATTCACGTGCATACTCATTCATTTCACCATCATCCTCAATTTTTTCAAGATTAGATGATTTCAATATGTCTGCATTACTCAATTTTTGACCACGGTCATTCATGACAGAAAATAGGCGAAATGCATCCTCTAATGAATCTGCTGATATATATATCATAACTACATTGTTGAGAATGAAAGATAGAAAAGCATCTAAATCTATTTCTTTATGGGTTGTAAAATATTCATTATAGCAAACCAATGCATTACACATTCTTTGAATAGAAGTACTTTCTTTCTTATCATTGGCCTTCTTTACAATTTCATCCCAATGTTGCGTAATACTGCCAGGTGTCATTAAGTATTCCTCAATGAACTTCTTCACATTACCACGTATTTCATATGAAAGACGTATTCTCTCCGGAATCTGCTTAATCTTATTTGCCTTTTGGAATATCAAATCAACACAGTTTTCCTTGACATCGCAAGAAGAATCGGCATAGTCACGCAAAAACGCAAACAAGAGGAACAGAGTAGTGATACGCTGCTGACCATCAAGTAGATCATTGTTATTATCTTTACTTTGAATGATGTATGATCCTAAAAAGTATTCTTCTTTGGCATGCTCTATATAATTAGACGCAAAATCGTCCAACATATCATTCACATTATCGCTCTCCCAAACGTAATGTCTCTGATATGAAGGAACAGTGTACCATTCCTCGAAGACCTGAGCAATAGTTTGCTTTCCAAATCCTATTTCTTTATTTCCAGATTTCATAATTCAATATGATTTTATTTTTAAACACTCATTCGCTTGTGGAGCACATGAGGTATATGTTCTATAATGTATTGTTTCTTTCATTTAAACCCCAAACAACATTTGACCAAGTTCCTCTTGTTTGACTTCCACTCTTTCTGTTGGAAAGATTGTAGAAGTAGCAAGAGAAGTTTTTCGAGACAACAAATCATCTAAAGTTTCATCAAAAGATTTGATGTCAGTTCTTACTGCCATTGGATAGTAAACGAATACATCCTTGGTCTGTCCAATACGATATGCACGGTCAGTTGCCTGATTTTCTTTTGCAGGATTCCAATGTCTGCTATAATGGATAACATGATTGGCAGCAGTAACATTGAGTCCCATACCTGCTGCTACAGGTGACATGATAATCACGTTAAAACCATCAACAGCTTGAAATTCGTCTATACTTGATTGCCTTGACTGCTTGTTTGGCATATTCCTCTTAACGATAGATGGCGTATCACCATTTATGATTTTAGTAATGATGCCATATCTTTCAAGGCAAAGCTTCTGAAGCATTTTTTGTGTCTCCTTGCGTTCCACGAAGATAATAACTTTCTCTTCTTTTTTCTTAATTTCGTCAAGGAACTTGATTGTAGCTTGCAATCTTGCACTAGTTTCAACAATCTCATCAGTTTCGTGATTGAGAAGAGTTGAATCATAAAGATACGGATGCTCTGAAACCTCACGTAGGTGCATGATTGTAACGAGCATATTGGGCTGTATGCCACTCGTATAGTCATTCACAACAGAGGCATAGGTCTCCTTTTGTACAGGTGGCATAAGCACTTTTTCTTTTAATTCGATTTTGTCAGGCAAATCCTTTGCGGCATCTTTTTTCAGTCGTCGCATAAAGTATACACCAAGTTTGTCATGAACTTCGTTGCCTAGAGCTACAATATCTGTATCTTCCTTCTTTAGAGGATTCTGGTATTGAGCAGCAAATGCCTTTGCATTACCTAGAAGACCTGGCACACAGAAGTCCATAATACACCACAAATCCAGCAGAGAGTTCTCTACAGGAGTACCTGTCATGGCTATTTTGAAGTTACATTTTAAAGCCTTAGCTGCATTCGTGACAAGTGTACCTGGCGATTTTATTTTCTGTGCTTCGTCCAAAGCAACCACATCAAATTCTACAGCACAGAAGTTTAATTGAGAGATGCGCAGTGATTCATAATTTGTAAGAATGATATCCATCTTTTGCATCTTATCTACTATGCTCTTATTGAACTTTCTTGTTACATCTTTTGATGTAAGCATATTGATTTTCATGCGAGGTTGCATGAAGAATCTTTCATACTCATTCTTCCAGTTTTCTAATAGAGATATTGGTGCAACAATAAGATACGGCTTATGGTTGGCATACTTGCGTGAATGCCAGTCTATAAAATAAAGTATCTGTAGAGTCTTACCAAGTCCCATATCATCAGCCATCAGGCATCCACTGGCTTTACTCTTGTACAGGTGTTGCAACCATGCCACGCCCTCTTTTTGATGGTCTTTAAGAGAGAACCCTTCTTGAAGGAACGGATCTGTGAAAAGCGTATATTTATCACCTTTCTCTATAGTTCTTTCCTTTACCGCAAATCCCAGCTCTTCGGCATTTTCTTCAATAATGAGTACATTTCTCGCTTCATTGCCATTCTCACTTTCAACTTTTGCTGGCTGTGAAGGATCCTTCAGCTGCTTTTCTGCAGTTTGAGCTAGAAACATAGCATCTTCGATATCAAGTTGAGTATTGTTGTATTCGACAATGCCTTTTTTGTTTTCTTTTGCTGATTGGATTTCTCTCTTCAGTTTTTCTAATTCTTCTTCACTGTTAATGGTGACTTTTGTTGTGCCATTTTGGGGCGTTTCAACAGTAGCACCAGCAATCCAGCAGGATTTATATGGACAAATGAAAGGATAGAACTTTGGCTTATATACACCTATTTCAATCACTCTGTCACTATACAGTTCAGATAAATCAAAAGAATTAGGGTCAAAGAATTCAGTTGGTTGTTCTATCATCTTCTGAATTTCTTCCCTGGTCTTGTGCTTTCCGCACTGTTCTTTCAGATAGTGCAGGTTTTCTTTCTGTTCCTTATTGAGCACAATACGAACACGTTCACCGTTTTCACGCTGAACTGGATATTGAGCTTGTACTTTACGCATTTTGTCAAAATACGTTTGGAATTTGTCATTTTCTTCAATATTAACAGCTGGTTCTACTGTAAATCCTTCATCATCTCGTCCGATTTCAATCTTAATACGCTCTGGCGCATATACATTTTCGTTTTCAAGATAACTGTCCAATTGACAACCAGCCTGTTCTGCAAGCGCTTTAATCTCTGCAAAACAGCGAAGATTATAATCTGTGGTTTTATCTTCTTCAGGTGTAGAATTGAAAGCATCAACTCTGTTGAGTAAAGCATACTGAGCTTCATTGAGTAAGTATTTGTCACGTCCTTTGACTAAGATATTACCACCTCTCTCACATACTATCAATTCTCCATCAGGAACATAGGTGAGAAACTCCACTTTATATTCAAAGTCAGATAAGTTGAGCATGCTTGTGCCAACGAGACGCATAGCTTTATCGTATGGCTGTGGTACTCCAAGAAGTATTCTTTCATCCTCATCCAAAAGATATATATTCTCGTAAGGTAACAAGCAACCTTCCTTAGAAGCATAAGCATAGCCATTATCTACCAATGTTGCAAGAGGCAAATAGTAGATACAATCATCCGTGGCCTTCCATTCTTGGAAATGGAGGTCGTGACCATTGTAATTGACAATGAACATGATGCCTTTACTGTTTATAATCTGACTTAACATAATTGTTTCAAATTTTTACTCTAATAAAATCATTTTTGTTATATTCTTGTTTATACACGAGGCCGCCTCCAGCTTCTTTTATGTAGCCGATAGGAAATTCACTACCACTTGTTGAATGAACGATTTGTTGCCATCCATTTGTGTTCGGCCTTTTTATCCAAATGCTACCTGTAGGCTTGGTTCCACCAACAAGAGGGCGTATATGAACATATTGTTGTCCTCTTGAAATGTTTATATAGAAACCTTTATGGTTGCATACAATTCTACATTTGTCATGTGCTATCCATTTACTGGAAACTGACCATGAGATTCTGGTTTCATAAACAACTTGCTTGTTATTTGATAGTGGTGGAGTAGTGGACTTAACCTCATTTCGGACATTCGGCTCTTTGTTCTCTACTCTTGCCGATGGTCTCAAATATTCTGGTACATCATCAAACAATGTTTTTTCAACAGGTTTGGTCTTTGGCTGATATTTTTCTTTTGGAATAGGCTTTGCCTTAAACAAATCATTGTCCTTTGATTCCAAGAAAGATACGCTCGTATTACTTGAAGATAATACCATTTCTTGCATCCAACCATTCAAACGATCTTGCCAATAACCTTGATGGGTCATACGTCCCTCCTTGTAGTGAGTCTTATAGCCCCAATCACTAATTTCGATAAGATTATTCATTGAAGGAATCTTCAAATCGGCTGTACTGTTAATCAGTCTTCTTTTATTAGTGACCAGTTTAACCTTTGCATGATTATGATTGTAAACATACAAAGCACCTGTATCAGAAAACTCAACTATCATTTTGTCCTTCATGAACAATACGAGAGCAGAAGTCTGCGATGTGCGAGACTCTGTCTCTATATAAAATGGCAGGAATATACCACTTATACGGCTATCTCCTTGCAACAAGCGTTTTGTTGCTGTCGAACCTACGATTCTAAAGGCACTGACATATTCGACATACCTAAGCCAGAAGATCTTACGGTCTCTGTCTTGTACACAAACTTCAAAGAAAGTTTCGATAATCTTCCGATTGAACCAAAGATTTACAAGTTGTTTGGCCTTTTTAAGTTTCTGAGCTTCTTTTTCTGTTGCACCAATAAAAGGTGCCCATGTTGAAGTCAATGTAATATCACCAAGTATTCTGTTAGCAAATTTGCATAGTCTTGTACGCTTCAATTCGTCACCACTTTCGTTAACACGCGAAACTAAATCTGCAAATACCAGTTTCTTGGTGCGATCATTATCATGAAGTTCAATGACAGACTCAACGTAGTCAAGGTCTGTTATTTTGTTGGCTTCAAAGAAGTTAACAATCACATCAGAATAGTAAGATTGACTAATAGAAGCAGATCTGTTACAGAAGTACGATGGTGCAGCTTTTAAATCTTGTTTTTTTTGAGTCAACAAAGCACATAAGCGTCGTGGACCTGCTTCATCAAAGAGATTAGCATGATTCTTCATCGCCATATACTTTTTGTTGTTGTCCTTATAAGCTTGTAACTTCTTTCTGAGAAGCTCACATGTCTGCGCACGAAATTCTGGATCTATCATGTTCCATGTGTCAAGGCAATAGAATGACAATCCATTGAAAAATAAGTCTCTCCAGTTTGTATCAAGAAGAGTTAATGCATACTGATAAGCGCCTTCATTGCCCTGCAATTTCATGAGGTAATACGATACAATGCGAAGTTCACGAATACTCCAGATACTCATATCCTGATTATTCTCCTTTGCATTTTTGATTACCTTCATGATGACTTCGTCAATCGTCTGTTGGGAAACTTTTACTGTTGTGTCTGTCATCATGCGCTCCTCAATTTCTTTTAAGGTACGCATGTCGCGGTTGATGGCCAACTCTGTCTGATGGTCAACAGCACGGTCTGCTTGCAAGTGGAAATCCTGCAAGATACCTTTATTGATATTTAAGAGTGCATATATATCTTCCATTATTTTTTCTTATTTATTAATCGCTTGTTAGCAATATCTTCCAACTGCTTTTCTGCGTTTGTTCTTACTCGAAACTCAACACGTCGAGACAGAAATTTATCTTCTTCACCATTTTTCTTGTAAATCAAATGGCTTGATGATAAGCCGTTGGCTGTTACGAGTTTCTTCATCCAGATAATATCATTTGGTGGCATCAAACCAAAACAATATTGGAGTACAGATCTTGTTCTGTCCTGTGACAACTCCATGTTTGAGTAGTAGCCTCCATTACTATTTGTATGTCCCTCGATACGTATCTCAACTATGTTGTCGCGATATTCCGGGCGTTTCAGAACTGCGATATATCTAGGAAAGAAATCATTTAGAATCTCCTTGAATCTTGGCTTCAATTCCTGTTTGCCTTCATCAAACAACATCGACGGTTCTTGAAAACGTATGCACAGTGAAGAGTCGATGGTTGCTCTCCATGTTGCCAAATCATCTTTGAACTCCTTTTGGAGGTCTATATATAATTGCGTCTTGGTCTTATCGTATTTCTTGACGATTTCTTCATCTTGTTCTGCATTTTTTTGCACCTGTAAAAGTGCTCCCATCAGCAGCAGAATAAAAATGAATAGAAGACCAGCCATCAAGTCTCCTGTAGAGAGTGAAAATGCATTTTCTTCTCTGCCTTCGTATTCAATATGTCTTTTCTTCATTATTTCTTATAACGTGAAATTGTATCAGTCAACATTTCTGTAACTTCATTCTGTCGTTCGATAGTTGATGCCAAGGCACCTGTTGTCTGAGTGAGACTAGAAGTGTAGCTTGCAAGATACTTGTCTGTGGTATCTTTGACAGTGCGACTATATTCTGTCAAGCCACTTTGCAATTGAGAGAAGATAGAACCAAGTCCTTGTTTGATGAGATCGAACTTTTGTACATACTCATCTGACAACTGCCCAGAGTTTTTGAGCATTTCAGTAACTTGATCAATACCTTTTTGACTTGCAGTCTGGAGTTGAGCGAGTCTTGCAGCATAGTCGTTTTGTCCCTTATTGAACAATTCGGTTGCAAGCTTCATATCACTACTGATAGTACGAAGATTGCTGGTACTTACAGTTATCTCACCCTGAGCTTGTTTGAAACCATTCATTGTGCCGGTTACGTACTCATTCATCTTTTCCAATCTCTCCAAACCTACATTGAAATTCTCAAGCAGCTTCTTTGTTTGAGAGGTTGTATCTTCCTGGAGAGCAATAAGGTCAGTTTGCTTGCTGTTGATGTCGTCTGTGATACCCTTGACAGATTGCTGTACCGAGTTAGAAAGGGTAGAGATAGTACCTGTAAGGAATGCCCCCATCTTTTCTGCTGCATCAGCAAGTTTGCTAACCATTTGATTGCTTTGCTCTTGTGAAGAATGAGAGATTCCTGACATAACTTCTTTGACCTCTGTGATGGCATTACTGATAGCTCCTGTAGCATAAGTAATCTGCTCTTGCATCTGCTGCATAGCTGTTGAATTGGCATTCGCGGAGGTGTTTGAAATCTCAGAAATAGCATGTTTGACTTCTTCGATAGTAACTTGCAGTGTAGCAGATATATTTTCCATGTTTTTAGGGAAATCTGCCATTGCTTGTGTTGCAGTGCTAAGCTGCATCGCAAGATTTTCGAGTTCTGATGTTGCAGACCCAGAAAGACCCGTACTAAACTCATTTAAGAGTGATTGCATGCTTTGCTTCAACTCATCTACCACATTCTGCATCATATCAGTAGCTGGAGATGAAACCGTATCTGCCATCTTATCGATATGTTCTACAACAGCCTTGGTGGTGGCATCAACACTTTCCATAAGTGGTACAATCTTTTGTTGCATCTGTCGTGAGAGCGTCTCATCAAAGCCCTGGTTTAGTTCCATTGCCAAATCGGTAGAGAATGACATGAGAGCTTTTGATTGCTTAGTATTCTCAGTAAGAATCTCACGTATAGCATTACCAATTGTGACATTTTGACCTTCTGCATTATTGTATGTTAGTTTGGCCACAATAGAGGATGCTTGATCTTGGATATCAGTTTTCAGAGCTTTATATAGTTGGTTGACTATCTTCTGTTGATTAAGATTAGCCAACTCAATGTCGTCTATATAGAATTCTGAATCCAGATTGTCTGTCAGCTCTTTTGTATATTTATAAAGTCTGTATCTGAAAGCTTTATCCAACCCCGTAAATAAAATAGAGGCTATCATACCAGCCAATGAAGTATAGAAGGCTGTACCCATACCGGCTAACAATCCTTGAATACTTTCATTGATTCTTTCTGTGTTACTACTATCAAATCCTTTAATACCCAATGTCAAACCCAGGAAGGTTCCAAGGAGTCCCAAACCAACTAGTACGCCTGATACGGCATCGAGCATTCGTAAGTTCAGTTTATTGTATTTACACACGCTAAAATCATTGATAAACTCAGAGGCTGGAATATTTGATTTCTTGCCTTTGTTCGTATCAATATTTATAGTCTTACTGTAAGTGTCCACAAGTGGAGCTATATTGGTTTCTTTGAGCGAAGCCAATATATTATCATTGTTACGAAGTTTTCTAACGGTCTCCTTAAGCTTGAACAACTTGTATTCTTCATTTGCAAAATACAAGAAGACAGCTATGATTATACCGATAGATATATACGTTATTATATTAGACATTGTCCTTTGTAATTTTTTTAATAATTATTTTTAATATTTTTGTTGAAAATACCTAATATCAAAATAAGCCAACATTGTTTCTCAACCATAAAAGCTCTTTCTCAATGCTTGGATTATTTAATCCCAGACTTTGCGCTTTCTTCAAGCTTTGGAAAGCTTCCTTATAACATCTTATAGATGACAAAGCCATTCCTAAGTTAGAGTAGATTTGCGCATCGGTGTACGGAGTACCTGGAATATAGGGCTCTTTCAATGCTTTATTGAACGCATCTACAGCTTCAGCATATTGTTTTTGTCTGTAGAAGTGTACAGCCTGATTAAACAAAACTGTTCGATTTCCGGCCAATTGTTTGAACCATCTAAAACGCATACCGATTTCAGGATGTTCCATGTCAAAGTATCCTGTTCTGTCATCTGGTTTAGAAAAACCACATTTTTTTGCAACATTGGTCGAGGCTATATTTTCTTCGCAAATATCCAGCATTACTTGTTGAAATGAGAAGTTCTGCAGAAGATAGTTAGACAATCCCGTTACAGCAGAAGATGCATAACCTTTACGTCTGTGTGCAGGATGAACGGCATATCCGACATTCCACATTGGCATACCTGTAGCTCTATTCATTACAGGTTCTGCAGAGATAAATCCAACTTCGTCTCCATAATCATTAAATATGATATAATTTAATGAAGCATTTTGAATGTTGCTATTAACTATATATTGGCAAAATGACCTAATGTTTGCTGCATGATCATCCCTTAATACATAATACTTCTTCACATCATCATGTCTGAAAAGTTCTTCAATGAACCAGACATTTGATTGGGTAACAGCAATCAACATGCAGTTACCGCATGGTATGTTATTTGGTATTCCCATATTACTCTTCTTTATTATTGTTTAAAAGTTTCTTGATGCTATCAAGCATTTCTTTATACATGTTCTTTTCACACTCTAGTAGTTGTGTCTTGTATTTGAAATCTTGATTTAGCTTTTCCAACTCTAAAACCTTTTGGTTTGATTTGAATAAGGAAGCTATCAATTCTCTCTCAGTCTGGGTATTGGCTTTTTTGAGCCGAATATACAAATCCCAAAAGGACTGAATGCAATTCTCAAATGGTGCTCTATGTGAGTAAAAATCCATTTGATTTGCACTTAGTCTTAACTCTTGATTAGCAAATCCACCAGCAGCTACAGTATATAGTTCAAATTCTTCATCTATACGATTTACGAAAACTTCTCCTTTTTCGTTGATGAATTGAACCATATACCATGAATACCATTTTGAAACTGCTAAACAAGAACGTTCATGAATCAGTATACATTTTTTGGCTTGTGCTAATATATGAGGCGTTGTTGATACAAGGATATTATTATCCTCCTTAATGGCCACAAATATAGTTTTACTGTATTTGTTATTCTTACCATCAAGTGATGCCTTATATTCTGCTTGGCAGTATTTGCCTAACTCAATAAAATCAATATCCATAACTATTATTGTTTTACTTAATTTTCTGTAATATATCACCGAACTTGGCGTAGTTGACAACCACACCGTCATCGAGGTCGAAGCTGATGGCTTGCTCGGCTACTACCTGCAGACGCTCGTGATACTCACGGCATTCGTCGAGTTGCTTCTGCAGAGCCTGTAGTTGCTTGGTCTCTTTGGTAGAGAGTTCGGCACGGCGAGCATCGAGCTTGTCGATTTCTGCCTCCAGATGTTCGATATAAGGAAGAAGATACTTGGATCTTACTCGCTCTGCAGTGTATGCATTCATGCGATGCATGTAGGCGATGACCTGGAAGGCACCCTTCTTGGATGAGAACAGCCAGTAGATAGGGCGGTTCTGATACATCTTCTTGTGGTCTTTCCAGAAGTCCTTTACGAAGTATTGCTCCAGTGTCTTGCCGAGGCATTGCTCCACGTAGTTCAGGTTTGCCACATGATCTTCGTTGCCCAATGCCACACGGATGAAGTCGGCAAAGCGAGCAGATGCGTTGTCTGAGAAGCCACAGTCGTTTGGCATGAGCGGCATGATGCCGTCGTCATCAATTTCCCATTGCTCGCCGTTGTATTCGTAAGGAGCAATCTCCTCATCAGTAGGGTTAGGGTGGGCAATGTGGAGTCCTGGCTTGTCAAGACGGTAGCGTCCGAACATACAGCCCACAGAATAGCTGATGAGTTGCTTCATGATAACATCATCCTGCCACTCCAAATAAGAATCACCCGTGACAGTCAATATAGCTCCGTCTGAATCTGTGAATATACTACCATCATTATCACTGAGACTATACTGATCTGTTATCTTTATTTCTCCCTGCTGAAGGATAGTGATTTCGTGCAATGGAACATCAGGAGTCAGCTCGTCTTGCAGGCCATAGATGTCGATGAACTGGCGATTGAGCTCTTCCTCGTTCTTATGCAGCTGCATAAACTTGCGCTCCCACTTTGTCTTGTATTGCTCCATGCGCCATTCCAGACTGCCTAACTGTGGGGCTGCCGGGGAGAGGCTGATATGTTCGCCCGTCTCCTCGAAATGCTTCTCTATCTTGTAATCGATGTTCTCCGTAAAGGTACCTGCATCGATGGATAAGAGCTCATTGCAATGAAAATCCCAAGAGGTTTCGTGAGCATCCCAGTCGAGTTTGCTGATAGCAATGTTCTGCTCAACAATATTGTTAATTGCTTCTATAGTTTCTGTTCCTCTAATAAATGGAATTTGTATAATATGCCCTGGTTTAAAGTCTAATGTTGGGGATATATATTTTAAAAACACCATCGATGCATTAGAGTTGATAAGACCAATTACAGAAAGTAAGTCTGTCGAGAATCCCATAGATCCCTTAGAGTCAAATAGAAATCCCTTAGGGGAGTATCTGACCGAAATGCTACCGCTACTGATTGCAGACCAAGTTGCTCCTTGTTGAAGTCCATAGTCTCCATTATAATTATGAGATCGAATTCTGCCTGTTTCTGTATCAATATTGTTTTTTATTTCATATCCGTCATTTTCGTAATTAACGATAAGGTTGTTTAAACCAAACCATTTTCTCGAACCACCTCCTTTATTATAAGGATACCATTTGTAACCATCATCACAGGAAGTTGCATTAAAAGAAATTTTATTAAAATCAACTTCTTCCCAAGTGCGTAAAAAACGAGGGTTGTCAGCTGTTGCCATTCCCTCCCTTGTAATCATTACATCCGAAATGAAGTAATTATTATCATGTATTAGTGTTATTGTCTTATCAGAAAGCCAATATCCGAATGGGGAACCTGGAATCTTCTCAAAGTTCATCTGCTCCACATTAGGATAATAAATACGATTACCATCCTCAGAATATGGGAGTTCAGTAACATCCTTTGTATATTCCTTGAAGTTGTATTTAAAGTCATGGTTAGCCAAAGTCTGCTCAAAGAGCATACGAAGATGGCTTTGCTCAAACTCCTGGAAAGTACGTTCTACTAAGCGGAAATAAGTACCAGTAGCATTTGCATTGCTGGTATTTTTGACAACTGCAGATGATGCTCCGAAGTCTGCACCAAATACACCACGGCTAAGATGAAGCAAAGACTTAATGCTTTGATTCTCAATTATATTTTTACGTAAACCTTCAAATGTACCAAGGAACATCCATGAAGGAGGTATAATAAAAGCGTACTCTCCATTAGCTGAGGTACGTTGCCCCATCATTTCTACAAATACGGTTGCAAGGTCGGCCTTGCCATCCTTATACTCATCCTTCACATACTTGCTCAATACGCCATTCATGTTGCCACCGCCCATGTACGGAGGATTCATTACAAGAGCATGATACTTCTCAGTCAAGGCAAGAATCAGTTTGAACGCAGCGATTTGGGTACGTACTTCCTCTGGTACAATCTCCTGATTGCACCAGTAATCTGTTGTCTGCTTGATAAGTAGGCGTGTACTCTCGCTGATGTCGAACTTCATGATAGATCCAAGCGAGTCGGCATCTTGCATAAGGTCGAAGCAAGCGATAATCTCTTCATTTTGCTGGTTGGAAGCCTCGCCTTGGAAGTAAATATAGAGCATGTCCTGAATAGAGTCTTGCGCCACTCTGTTCCATGGTTTAGGCATCGTGAGCACATTAGGCATGCAATGCGCATCGGCAAAGGCGGCATCCTTCTGGCAAGCTTTCAACAAAAGGGCAAAAGTAGCCAACTGCTTAGCACGGGTGTCGAGGTCGATACCCGTAAGGTTGCAGCTAAAAATTTTCTCTACAGCCTCTCCACGACCATAGCCTTCGGCAATATAAAGGTCATAGAGCAGGTCAAAACATTCGTTGAGAATATGACCGGAACCACAGGCAAGGTCTGCTACTTTTAAGTCCTCTAATTCGTTGTACTTCAAGGCAGTATCATTACTTGGCTTTTCTGAAGGTTCAACGAGGTACTGCCACTTCTTTTGCAGCTGAGTCTCGTACGGATTATTGTCCAGATAGATTCTGCCTACGGTGTTCTGCACCATGTATTTCACAATCCAGTTAGGGGTGAAGATCTGGGTGGCTGCAGGAATCTCATCTGCCTCGAATTTGCCCTTTTTGGCAAACACCTCGTCCTTGCGCTCAGAGATATAGAACTGGTAAAGCCATCCAATCAACTCAGGTGACTTGAAATCTTCATCTGTGATAAATTCTGTATGGTTGAGCATATCTACGAAACCGCCTTCTGCCAGGATGTTGTTTGGCAGAAGCAGCGCGGTGTAGTCGGCAATGCTGCCGAAACACTGGTTAATGATAGGGTTGTCGTGGCACCAGGCTGTGATGAGGATAGCAAACTGCTCTGTCACCTTAGTGTCGTCATCGAGAAGTTCCACGAGTCGCTGGCGCAACTCTTCCTTCATTTGTGGTATGCGTCCTTGACGGGCTTCATCCACGATGACAGGGGTGCGTGCAGCATCAGCATACGCCAGAACTGGGCTGCAGAGATTGTTCTTCTGCAGGATTCGGATGGCACAGAGACGGTTGAACCAGGTGTATGCAGCTTCCTCATACACCTCGCTGATACCCTTCTGCTGAATACGGTTATAGAGGGACATCCACTGGTAGTAGAAGCCCTCTGTTTGTAACTGGTCATTCCAAAGTGAACCGCCCTGCATAAGTTGTGGACGATGCTCTTCAGCTACATTGCCTTTCTTGTCGAAGCCAAGCGTAGTAATCTTGGCAGCAATACCGGCTTTCAATATATTTCGTGCTTCGGTAGCGAAGCGTTTGATTCGATTTGTGTCCATACTTAATCTTTAGAACATGATTTTTTTATTTGATAATCATGACACCATCTTGGTCAATAAGCAGCTTTTCGAGCTGCTGTCGCAGACCTTCCAGGTAACGTTCTATATCCTCCGCATTCGTTATAGGCAACTTTGTCTTTGTCTGCAAAGATGCCTTGCGGATGCGCTTGTCAGGAGTTTTTGGTGGTTCTGGTTTACCGTCTCCTTCACCTCCTGGAGGCAGAGGAGGGTTATAAGACATAATCTTATCCACCTGCTCCTGATAGAACGTATCTGTATTGGCATTGTTCTGCAGTACCAGAATATTGGTTGGAGTGGTCTTGACACGAATAACGGTTTCACGGTCAGACAGTACGCTTTCTGGAACATGCTGTTTCTCGGCAACCTGCTTCAGATAGTCGAATATTTCATTATAGGCTGCCTTAATCTTCTCACGGAGTTCATTACGTACACCATCCAAGATACCTGATAACTGGCGTTGCAGCTTGATATAACCACGAAGACCAGATATTGGCCATGGGTCGTCCTTCAACTTACTGAAATCGGTTACCGCCCCCTGCATCTCCATCGGAACGAATGGGAAATTATACTGGTTGTTGTCCTGGAACTGGATAAGCTGCTTGTATGTATCAAGCTGGTCGTGTGTGAACTGTACCACCTCCTTACACTTATCAATGAGCACCTTTGCTTCATCCTTTGCTGCTATGACGAGGTTGAAGAACTTCAGCGGATCACGCTCGTTAAGCCATGACTCGAAGAGGTCGATAGCTTCACGGATAGGCTGGCAGAACTGGTAGCCTGCTATCTGCTGCTCAATATCCTTATAACCCTTGATGAACTTGGCAAGACTGCGGTCGCTCTCTATGTCTCGGCAGGCACGGAAGAGCTGGGTACTGTCTGTGGAACTTGGTACGGCAGAAATACCGAAAATCTCTTTCCATGAAGCAATGAAGTTTTGAATCACCTGTGGAGAGATGACCTTAGCCTGACGCAATGTAAACTTGCTTGACTCGCTGACTATGCGGTTGGCAACTGTTGATGTCTCTACATTAGGATTGTTAGCGTATGAGTAGTCACGGTTGTGGCGACGTACCAACTCGTTGATAATATAGAGCGTGCAGATATTGTCCCATCCGTATGGAGCCTTGGCAAACTTGGCAAGCACATCAGAAACGTTTACCTCAGCAAACTGCTTGTTGAGGTAAATCTCCACTTCATGCTCAGCATCCGTAAGCACGGCATTCATTCCTTCGTAATCACCAGGATTAACATTCCTGAGAATAGCCTTCTTCAACTGCTCCGTGGTGCGAGGCATGCTTGGATAATCCACCAGGTTCGCCTTGGTATAGATGCCGGAAAGATGCTTATCCATCGCCACACGATAGCGGTCGTTGCCACGCTTCTGTCCCAGTTCGGCTTCATCAATCACGCTGAGGCCGGAGATGATAGGGCAGGTGTCGAGAATCTTCTCAAACTCCTTTCGGATGATTCCATCGTAAAATTCATTGGCACGTTTCTCAAACTCATCGCGTGTCTTTTTGTTGTCCTCGCTTGTTACCGGAGTAGCCATGTAGCGGTTTGCCTGGCAATACCAGTAGAAGGCATTGTACAGACGCTTGTTGTCACGATATTGAGGACCCACATAGTAAACCATGCGGTTGACATTGCTGTTCTGCAAAGCCAACTGTTCGGCAGTTTCATAGTCAGCATCCATCACGAACTCTACCTGCACATCAGGATTGTTGCTGAGGAAGGTACGCTGCTTGATGGTGAGACCCACGGAGAAACTGCGTGTCTTATACTGCTCCTTGTTGCGGAGTGCCGTAATGTAGCGGTTGAAGATTTCCTTCAGCTGCTCTGCCTGGGTGTTATTGTCAACCACCTGACTCTGAATGAGCTGAGCCACCTTCATTTCTTCTTCACTATAGAAAGCGTAGGTTTCTGGAGCGCCATTCTTGCCCTGTTCACGACGGATGATGTTGTTGTCGCAAAGGAATTCTATTACCTTCTCTACCTCGTTCTTGATATTGAGGCGAGGAGTCTCCATATCGTTGATAAGGAGTGATGTTACATTATCCAAGGTTGCAGGGAAGACCAGCTGGTCGGTCTGCGAAATATTACAGATCATGAAGAGAACATTGGCTACTCTTACGGCAAGACGGGTGCGCTCAGGGCGGTCGGTCTGGTAGGTGCGAGCCATGCGCAAAGCATTATCTACTGCTTTTTGTCCACGAGCCTGCAATCCTTCTTCGAACATATTGTTATAGAGTTCGTCGAAAGAGATGAACTTGCCCAACTCTGCATCTGCATTTGTTTTAGCAGTAGAGTGGATTACCTTGATGATGCTTCGCTCGTTACCCTTTACCTCCTTGGCTACATAGCCGAGGTTGAGGAACGAATTGAATACCTGCATAATCAGCTTGAACTGATAAGGCACGAAAGGGTAGTAGTCCACGAAATCATCCTGTGTTTCGTAGCTACTATAGGATGTAGGCAGCTTGAACTGAAGGTCGAAACCTGCCTTATATTTGTTGTAGAGTGCCGCAAGCTCTGGCTTCACTTCCTCTTTCTTGTCGAGAATACGCTTCTGGGTAATCACCTCTGGCTGTGTGCCTTTCAGGGAAACCTTCACTTCGAAGCGTCCCTTAATCTTGCCTTCCTTATCCTTCTCTTCTGCAATGTGGCAATCGTCCATAATCTCAGAAAGGTCTTGCTGTGCAGTACAAGCCACCCACACCTTATTGTCGCAAGCTTCAGAGAGTTTGGTGATAATCTCCTGGAGGTTGAGATAACGGTCACGTTCCTTGTTGATGAACTGACTCACCTCATCGGCAAGGAGAATCAGACGGTAGTCATCGCCCTTATCTTTCAGATAGGAAGCCAGTTCCATACCGAAGCGGTCGATGCTCATATTGGTGTCTCGCTTGATGATGCGCTCACGGATGCTATCTACAGAGAGGGTAGGGGCAAGCTCTTTGGCAATATCCAACACCCAATCCAGTTCGTTGTCAATCAAGTCGGCAGCCATACCTGGGTCGTTCCAGTCGCCACCTTCCTCAGCAATGCGCTCCTTGAAGGCTTCGAATACGCCTTTCTCGGCAAGAGGCTTTTCCAGGTTCTGTGCCAGGGTGATATTGAACTTGTTGAAGCCACGCTTGCCGTTGAACTCATTCCAGAATACGTGAAGGAAAGCCTTCTTCTTGTCTGTAGAGTTGTCGTAGCTGGTTTCCAGGTTGAAGATGCAGGTGTCGATGGTGGCACGCTTCAGCCAGTTGGCGATGGAGAGCAACTCTTCGTAATCGAAACTGAGGTTGTGTTTCTCATCGAGTGGGTCGATGGCTTTTACGGCTGCCAGAAGGCGGCTTACGGCTCTCTCGCGGGTAGCAGGAGTAATACAGTAGTCGAGGTATTTCAGGAAGTGAGACTTTCCCGAACCATAGTAACCGTCAATCCAGATACCCACATGGTCGTATGGCTTGTTATTCTTGATGGCATCGAGTATGCGGAAGAGACCATTGATGATCTCATCCGTAAATACGTATTCATCTATTTCTATTCGTTCTGTCTCTGGGTCAAACTTGGTAGCACTGACGGCAGGATTGACAGCACGTTCGATTTTGTTAAAATATAAATCTCTTAATTTCATGATTTGCTCTTAAATTGATGTTTGAAACTCGTCGTTCAGAACTCTAGCCCGGTAAGTATGGTTATCAGACAAAGTATCGAACAGACGGAATGAATTCTGCTCACGGTGGCCTGGGTAGAAGACAATAATCTTGTAACTATTGGTTTCGTTGTAGTTCTCATAGAGAGCAAGAAACTCATTGACTCTCAGATAGGGGAACATACTGCCGATGCCATAAATGAAAACGTAGGGACGCTGATATTGGTCCTTGATATGGGTATGAGCGATAATCCGTTGCTGTATGTATTGCATGAACTCTGGAGAATGTGCATTGCGGGTCAACGTGTCCTGGGTGTTCTTTGCCTTTGACGGATCTGCCTGCTCTTTCTCCAACTGGTATTTCAGCATGGACGGATGGCGAAGGAACTTCTTCTGGTCGAGAAAGTTGCAAAACTCCTCAAACAGATTCAGCGTAAGCACATCCACGTAGTTGACAGGGCGAATGAGATTCGCCTTGAACTCCTGTATCTGCCGGCGGATGTCGTACTCCTTCTCTGCCGGATATTGGTAGATGAAGAAGTTGTAGGTAAGGTCGCCATTCTCCGTGTCCTGGAAACCAGGGGTGTTCAGTTTATCATCAAGTTCTTTTATCGTCATATCACATTGATTTCTTTATGTTATCTATTTCGTATGGCTGCAGGAGGCTGGCTTCCAAGAACCATGGTTCTCCCTTTGCCAAGTAGTAGTCGTAATTGTTGCAGACCAGGGAATGAAGACGGTTGTCATTGGTCAGCATTCCCACCTTTCTCAGGATAGTGAGATAGACTCCTGCCACCTTTCCCTTCGTGGTGTCACTCCATGAGTCAACAAACTCGTCTTTGGCAGAGATTTCATTGAACTCCATCATGAGGTCTTCCTTGTCTATGCTCTTCGAAATACTGTTCCACTTGCGCATGGTTACATTCACGTGGAAGTCGAAGCAGATCTTGTATGTTTTGAGCATCACATAGAACAGAGCGATGACCTTATCACTCTCACTCATTTCCTTGAAGTCATTCCAGAATGATGGAGGCATGGTTTGAAATCTGCGTCTGATTTCTGTTATGACCTTCTTTCTGGAAGTTTCTGCATTGATATGCAGCAGATTGTTGTTCACCTTTTCTTCCTGGAGCAGTTCCTCGCTGTTCTCTGCTTGAAGTAAAGGCAATAGGGTGAGTGTCTCTTCGAAAAGAAAGCCCCCACCTGTCAATGCTGCTGTATATGGACTGTTATTCTTGTTCATTATTATTCAATACTTTTGCAAATGTAATACTAATCGGTGCAGTCTATCTGCATTTCATTATAATTCTGCAAATTACGACGTAGATTTGCCAATATCTCCTGTTTGAAAGGCTCTGGTTCGAGCACTTTAACGTCAAATCCAAACGAAAGTATCAATTGCGTAAACTCGTATGTCGGTCGTACTTCAACAGCCAGAATGCGGTTGTCCGCATCTACTATTTCCTGCGAATGATGCAGGGGCTTGGACACGATATAAGGGTATTGCTTTTTTGAGAATTGAAGCAGAACCCTAATCTTTTTAACATCTGATGGCGGTATTGTCACACCGAACACATCATCGAAGTAGTGTTCAAAATCGACCTCTTTATTTGGTATGTATGCCACATCTTCCTCTACATTGAAGTTCTGTATTCGGTCGAGGGCATAGTTTGATATTCTGTCAGCCTCGGCATCATACGCCATAAGGAACCATCGGTTGTTGTATTGCTTGATGTACCAAGGATGCACAACAACGGTGTACTCCTCATCGCAATTCTTATAGTTGCGATACGTGATTCTTACAGCTTGATGGCTTGTAGCAGCATCTATGATGTCAGGCAGTAAGTTCAGTCCCCTGAGATAGGGGTTTTGTTCAAAGCCAATCATGTTCTCCTGCTTGCCTCTAAGTCCAAATCGCCATTCCAGGTTGGAAATGACTTCATCCACCCATGCGTTGCTTGGCAATCCTCTGAAACGCCTGAGAGTGATGATAACAGAGCGAAGCTGTCGTGCTTCATCTTCTGTCAGTGGTTGGGCATTGATGGTAAAGTCAGGATCACGGTAACGATAATAAACCCTTCTGCCATCTTGCTTTCTTTCAAGCGGCACACTCCAGCCTGTTTCACTTTCCATGAATTTGATGTCCTCAAATATCTGTCGCCGACTCACTCCTCCTACGCCATTATAGTAGTAGATGGCCTCTTCGCACTTGTCGATGAGGTCTTCCATGTAGTATCTGTGTCGTCTGTCTCGAAAGCATTTATCGAGAGTCTGGTAGCGTATAGCTGCATTCTTGTTTGTTGGCATACTGGGTTCCTTTTACATTATCGAATTAAATCATTGACTGTGACTCCAAGACACTTTGCAATCTCAACAAGATTCTCCAAATTCGGTTGTGCATTGTTGGTACACCACTTGGAGATCGTTGCTGGATCTTTACCTAATTGTTCAGCGAGCCATTTGTTGGTTCTCTTTTTTTCAGCTAGAACAACTTTCAGCCGGTTCAGGTCTTTATTTTCCATAATTGCTTATTTAATGTTTCTACATATGCAAAAGTAGTGTTTTTATTCGAAATATCATAATAAAATTGGAAAAAAAGAGGTTTAACGCTCAAAAAAATGACCAAAACATCAATTTATGTCCAAGTATTTTGTATCTTTGCCCCAAAATTGGGTGTTTAAGGCATTCAAGAAGATTTTATCGATTTTTATTTTGAGATGCAGATAGGCTGCATAAATGTGATTTACCTTTGCCAAAGAATTGAGATTTTTAATAAACAATGACATGGAAAAAGCTCAAGTAGAATATAATTCTAAAGGCAAAAATGGTTTATGGGATGCCAACAGATTAGTGAGGGAATATATTGGCATCGCCTGGATGACGAATGACTCGATTCCTTTTCAAAAACTTCCTTGGGACAGCCAGGTAAGGATTCGTAGGGTAGCAGCTGTAATAAGTGCTTATCTCGATTACAATTTGAAAGAGTCGGATCCATTCGAAATCATCAGCCGTGTATTCTCAAATTTCGACAACAGAAAAGTTCTGTCGGAATCGAATATCGATGTGTCGGACTTTGAACGACTCAAAAAGAAGCTTTGTGAAGTGTCCGACGAATCATGGCGAATGGAACATCTGCTGAAACAATTTCAGCTAAACGAGGACAGAGAGCAACTTCTTAATGTTCTTCTTCGTTATAGGATTGCTACAGAGGAGTTGGAAAACACTTTCTCTGGCATCTTGGAGGCACGTACAGGAGCATACATTGGTACAAAGGCTCTTCAAGGGCTTTGCAATTCCAAACTCCAAGAGTGCAACAGGAGGGTGGATGATATGATAGTTCTGCTTTTAGGCAGTACTTTCAAAAGAACATTTACGGAACGAGAACTGATTGAGCATTACAACTATCCAACAACAACGGATGATGAATTGCTCGATTGGAGAACTGATAATTTATAAGTATGAATACAGAAGATAAACAGAAACTTGTAGATGCAATAAATTGCAAGTTCCCACAAAACAATATAATGGAGCTCTACTATGATATTGGTAGAGTTCTACCTTTTACTGCCCAAAGGTTTCCTGATGGTAGAGTATCTGATTGGTACAGAAATCAATACGTTCAGGTTGTTAGAGTAGAACCACATGGCAGATTTGGTAAGTATGGTACCGCTTATGGCTTCTATTATCGTAATGGCGAAAGGGCAGATAGTTCAGACTCACCAGAATTATGTTGGTGTAAGAAGGACGATACGGAACCTCAGCCAATACCAAACTGCGGATGTGGCTCCTGGGCATTACTTGAAATACAGGGAGAAGGTGCAAAAGAGCATGAAGTTAAAGTACTCGGATTGGATGATGTGTTTACATTCGGAAAATATAAGAACAAAACTATTAGAGAAGTTATTGATGCAGACTGGAACTATGTAAAGTGGGCAATCATTGAGTCTCAGCGATTGTTAGCTGATATAGACTCTATAATTGAATATCACAGAAGTAGTCTAAAGACATTGCAACCAGATGATTTGATAACATTCGGTAAATATCGGGGTAAAACCCTGCAAAGCGTCTATAACGATGATGTTCAATACTTGAAATGGATGGAAAGTCAAAATCCTGATTTTATCATAGATTGGGAGAAACTGACATCTGAGAGTTAATCATAAACGTATGCAAATTGTAAGATTATGAGCAAGAATAGAACTGAAAACCCCAATATTGCTTCGGGTAGAATAGATAAACTTGAAAAGGATGAAATCTTCGTCTTTGGTAGTAATCTTGTAGGGAAACATCTTGGGGGTGCAGCAAAAGCTGCACATAATAAATTTGGAGCTCAATGGGGAGTAGGTATAGGGTTGACAGGTCAAGCTTATGCCATACCAACCATGCAAGGAGGTGTGGAAACTATCAAACCATATGTTGACGAGTTTATTGAGTTTGCACAAGAACACCAAGAAATGAAGTTCCTGGTTACATGCATTGGCTGTGGTATTGCAGGTTTCAAGGCAGAAGAAATTGCTCCTCTTTTCAAGCAGGCAATAGCAGTTTGTAACATATATCTTCCCAAAGAGTTCTATGATGTAATAGTGGCTCCTTATCTTGAACATTGTTTCTACTATGGCAAAGATATTCCAGAGGATTGCGGTGCTCATGTGGGTCAATATGAAGGATATTGGGTTAGATTTCATTTTAATAATGACGATTATCTATTGAACGAAACCCTGTGTTACATAAGAGAAGGGCTTGGCGATTTCTGTGCCAATGATGGTGTGCCAATATCCATGAAGGCAATTCTTTACAACCGTTTCTGCCATTGGGGTTGGTGCGAGACGCCTGATACGTTTCGCAGTTGGTACGAAGCTCTTGACTATACTAATGTTTCAAGAAAAAGTAATGAACATCAAAAGAATCCTATCAACGTGTACTGCCCAATGCTCATGGGAACTATATTAGGTGACATTGCAGGAAGTATCTATGAGTTTGATCAGCACAAGTCAACGGATATAAACATCCAAGATAAGAGAATGGACTACACCGATGACACTATAATGACCATTGCTGTGGCTGACTGGATTTTGAACGATAAGCGGCATACCAAGAAGGGATTAGTTGAACGTATGCAGCAATGGGGACGCAAATATCCTAATCCTATGGGAGCATATGGTAACATGTTCTCACAGTGGCTACTCAAAGACAATCCGAAACCATATAATTCATGGGGCAATGGTTCTGCAATGCGTGTGTCTCCAGTCGGCTTTGCATTTGATACCCTGGAAGAGACAATGAAAGTTGCAAAGATATGTGCCGAAGTGACGCACAACCATCCCGAAGGCATTAAGGGAGCACAGGCTACGGCAGCAGCTATTTTTATGGCAAGGACAGGTAACTCTAAGGAGAAAATACGTCGCTTTATCACCGATGCATTCGGTTACGATCTTAACAGAAGTTGCGACGACATACGTCCAACATATGGATTTGACGGCAGTTGTCAAGGTACAGTGCCAGAATCCATCATTGCTTTTCTCGACAGCAAAGATTATGAGGATGCTTTGCGGTTATGTATCTCGTTAGGCGGTGATGCTGATACGATGGGAGCTATAACGGGTGCCATTGCTGGTGCTTATTATAACAAGATGCCTTATGCTCTGTACAACTTTGGCATGGAGAAACTGCCTAAAGACATCCAAAATATTGTTGGACTGTTTAATAGTGAACATGAGCATAGTGTATCGTGTAGATGGCGAAATGCTGAGTTTGATACAGAGGAGCTTATTAGAAAAGTAAAATCAGGTAAAATATTCATTTAAGATAAGATGGACAAAGATAATATAAAAAGACCAATATTCGGTATTAGCCGACATCGTATGGGCATAGATGGGAATGAGGTTACTACGCTCGTTGCCTTCATGGGATGCCCATTGAAGTGTAGGTACTGCCTGAATGATCAATGTCATGCCCCATTATATGAAAATGATGGTAGTTCTTTGCAAAAAGGCATATGGATGCTTACACCAAAGGAATTGTTTGACGTCGTGAAGATTGATAACATCTACTTTCAATCCACAGGTGGAGGTATATGTTTTGGAGGTGGAGAACCTACAATAAATACGGATTTTATCATTGAGTTTGCTAAACTATGCCCCAGAAATTGGAAACTGACAATAGAGACATCTCTTCATTGTTCATGTGAGACTATAGAGGCTTTGTCCAAATATATAAATGAATGGATAGTTGATGTTAAGGATATGAATGATTCTATATACAAGAATTACACGAAGGTGACTTCTGATATTCTTTGGCAACTCCATACCTTAAAAAAATTTGTACCATTAGATAAAGTTACAATCAAAGTGCCTCTTATTCCTCATTTCAACACGCAGGTAGATGTCGATAGAAGCATTAATAAATTGAAGAGGATGGGATTTAAGAACATTTCTCAAATCAAATACATAGAACGAGAAGCTAAATTTGATTCAAAACAATAGTTCGATATGAGAAAAGGAAAAGAAAAATGTGAGATACTGAAAGCTATCCGTACTTATGTTGCGGACAAGTATGGCGTGGAATATACGCCTTCAGAATGTAATCATAAAGGTGAGTGTCAAGGCACTTGCCCGAAGTGTGATGGCGAATTGGCTGATCTTCAAGAAAAGCTGGAAGCTAAAGGTATTACCGATATTTCTGAAGATGCCAAACTTAGTGAGATGGTAAGAAATTATCTATCCAAAACTAAGGTAGAAGATTATTCTCTTCTTGTTCCTGATGACGATTCAGAAAGAACGCAAGGTATGCCTATGCCTTTACAAGGTGACCTTGCTATTGAAGATGGATTTGTTCCAGACGATCCGATTGAAGGGAATATGGACTTTTTTCCTATAGAGAAAAGAAAATTGTTCCTGGAATGTAACATAGCAGGTGCAGCGTTTTACAACATTGATGATATTTGGGACGAGCTACAAGACGGTTCGAAACTGGTCCTTGTTCGTGAGAAATACAACGTCCATGATGAAAATGCTGTAGCGGTAGCCATAGCTGGTGATGAAGGATCTGAATACGAGGACGTTGGACCGACTCTTGGATATATACCAAGAAAAGTAAATAAGTCGTTGGCTGCACTACTTGATATGGGGTGGCAAGATGTCTTTGAAACTGAAATCAGTGGACTAAGAAAGGATGCTCCTTACAGTGACCGCATTCACATCTCTATCTTTATAAAAAACAAGGATGGCGAAGAAGAGCCTGAAAAAGATGACTTTCGACTACGAATGATGGTTGTTACAGAAGAGGACAAATGGAAACATATGGCTGACGAACTGTGGCAGAAAGGATATACTTATTTTCGTTGGGGTGGTTTTCCTCCTTGGGAGCGTGATTTACCAAATAAAGATGATAAAGTGGTATTCTTGTATTATGATGGTGAGCAGTATTTCATGTATCTTATGAAAACAATTGCCATTGGTGAACAAACCATGCCATTCCTTGAAGACATTGAAGATCTGCATCGAGTTGATGACTGTACTGGCTATGTTTTAACGAACGTGGTTGGCCCCGTTATAATGGAGGATTGTGAACTGTATTTGCCGAAAGAACTGCTAAAAGGTAAATATCAACCAGACGAACGCATTTCACAATCACTTACGAATAAACTCATGGATATATTTGTCAGTCATCAATATTCAAGCCTCAATGACTTATGATGTAATGAACAAATCGATTTCAATAATACAAAACGTGTATGAACTATAAAAATAAAATACGATGAATAAAATATTTTGCTTGGAAACAGAATGGGATCAGACTCTGCATGATTTGAAGAAAAAATCACCGGTCTTACCTCTTCTTGATTTTTTGGAGAATGCTATAAAAGTAGATTATACATTCAGACAGGTAGCTACTGAATCAGATTTCAAATATTATACCTTAATTCCGCAACACTATAGTTTAATATTATTTATAAGTGCCTGAGCAACAA
>Monroe_p1__coassemble_296_pt1 | contig 22679 bp, 23 predicted proteins | sample Monroe_p1__metabat2_high_PE_007 | metagenome-assembled genome bin Monroe_p1
ACTGGATATTTAGTCCCTTGACAAAAGAACATTGATGGGTTGCCTTTCAAAGATACTTACTTGCAAGAATTTTTATTCTTTCCTTCACCTCTTCTCTTAGCCATAGAGGTTCCAACACTTCCATGGCGTCCATGTTCGAGAAAATCTCCTGTTCAAAATCAAACTCTGGTTTCAGGTGATACTCAAAGATAGAGTACTCGTCAGTTCGCTTTGTCTCCTTTTGAGAGTTATGGAGAGGAAGATTGCGTATGTAGTTACTCTGGAAGGCATCTACCTTTAGCACTACCTTTTGAACTTCGGAATCCTTGTTGTTGATGATTCCAAAGCAATCCTTGAAGTATTCAGCTGGTTCCAGATCCTTAGGTATCTTGAACATTTCCTCGGAGATGATGACATTCTCCATACGGTCAAGTGCATAGCAACGGATATCGTTCGTGCCAGGACTATATGCGACCACATACCAACGTTTCTTGAAAGCCTTCACGAAATAAGGATGGATGTCAAACTCATAATACTTCTCGGAATTATAACTGTAGTAAGAGATGAATATGACGTGGTTGTTGCGCATCGCCTTGATGATGGCTTCCAGATAGTTTCTGCCAGATGGCATGTCCTCCAGGAGAACCCTCTCCTTGAGTTTGCGACTGTTGCCCACCATGGCGTTGAGTGAGAAGGCGTTGAGTAACCAGTTCCTGGTGCTTCCTTCCTCGAAGCAATTGCCATACTCTATGTGATAACGGAATCCGCTACTACATTCGATGTTAATCTCAAACAGTTCCTCGATGGCATGGAGATTATTGATGAAGGTACGCCGTGAAAGTTCCGTTCCCTCACTGAGGTCAGAGTCCAACCATCTGCTTTGAATCTCCTTCAGGGTAATGCCACCCCTGTTTCTTGCTCGATGAATGGTCTCTACGAGCCAGACATATTTGTTCAATTGATTGATAGCCATATTCTATACTTTTAAATTTTGGTACAAAGATAATGAAAAAGTGAGAAATAATGTTGCACAATTGCCAATTATTTTAGTAAGAACTCTATCATTTCGTCGTATTTGGCGAAAAATACACTTTTCTTCATCTTGCATAGTTTGGCATCTCTTCCTTGCAGGAAACTAAAGTACTCCCAAAATTGTTTCCTATGATGCATAAATTTGAGATGACTCATTTCATGTAGGATAATCTCGTCTATCAATTCCAATGGGAAAACCACAATCTTGGGCGGCAAGAAAATCTGTTTATAGATGAAGCATTGCCCCCATATGTTCCTCCTCTTCATTGTATATTTATTTTGTGGCAAAGGAACATATTTCCTGTGTAAAATGTTGTCACATCTAAAATATTTTTTAGGTGTGCAGTAATTTTTCCCATTTTCAGACTACCTTTGTGCCATAGATGTAAAGTAACAAGAAATCATGGAACAAACTAAACACGGAATATCGGTAAAACGCCGTATCTATTCCTTTCCAATGAAAGGAGAGAGCAGGGCAGAGGCTATCTGCCGATCTTTTAGGCAATACACCCTGGTGGATTGGGCTAAATATAATAAGGTGTCTATGCGAATCGTCACCTCTGTAAAATATCCTTTGCTGATGGGAGAACTTGTTCAACTTATGTCTGTGTCACAATCATTTATGGACACAACAAAGGTGGATCTTGTACAGAAGACATTGGGCACAAGTGAAGAACAACTATTGTTAATCATTCAAGTATATGAAGATGAATCAATGGGTTGACTTTGACATAGGTGATGAAGCTCAAAGTGAGTATGTTTTTTCCTATACGGGAAAGATATATAGCATAGAACTCAGTTTGAGTGTTGGCTTTGGCGATATATGGTTTGCGAATTTGTACTCAGTGACAGGTGATAAGAAACAAAAATATGTATCAAACATCAAAATTCCAACTTGTGATTTTGACGAACTCTCTTGGTTGAAACAATACTTGGAGAAACGAATGGATATGCTCTTGCTAGAGCTAAAAAATGAAGTCTCATCCTTCAGCTTCGAACCAGAGGACATTGCCGGCTTACCCATATCTTCAGACGATAAAATCAAACTGCTTGACATGTTGCATGGTTTATGGTTTGATGTTTATAAAGTGTGTCAGGAAAAATAAGAAAACAGGTCTCGTATCATTTAAAAAATGAAATAGGAAGCCAATGCAAAAAATGTGGTCGGAAGAGATTCCGCCCACATTCACCATTGAAGTATTAACTTTATAAGATTTAGATTTATGCTATTCAGCTATAAGGAACATCGGATTTTTGCGTTCTCTGACTCTCATGGAATGCACAAGTGGCTTCATATCCTTGAAGAAGCTGACATCCTGCTTTGTGCTGGCGGTGTAGTGTCTGGCTTTGGCAAGGATGGCATGGAGGACTTCTTTTCCTGGTTGTTAAGCCATCCCGCCAAACTTTATATTTTTGTGGCTGGCAATCATGAGTTACTCTTGGAAGATAGTCCAGAGCAAGCCAAGTTCCTGCTGACAAGGGAGATTGTCTTCCTCCATGATACTTGCTATGAGTTTGATAGGATAAGTTTTGGGAATATATCCACGCGAAGTTTGCAAAGCAAGGAGTCAAATATCCACCTTGCTGGCAAAATGGACTTCCTGATAACCCATATTCCACCGGAAGGCATACTTGACGAGGGTAGGGGAAGCCTTCCTCTTTTGTTAGAGGTCTATCGTTCTCAACCTCGTTTTCATGTCTTTGGTCATGCTCATTCTTGAGGAAATCAAAGCAAGGGTGGTGCTTTTACGGAGTTTTACAATGTCTCACAGTTTAATGAACTTAAAAACCAAGATGGAGGTCAATAGAGAAAGGTTTCCACCTTGGTGACAAGTCTTCTAAATATCAGTCAAAGAAATGCCTGTAGTCATCCGAGTAGGTTTATGGTTGACGTTTTTCGTATTTCTGAATAAGTATCGTAAAATGCAAATCAACTACACCGGAACTTACCTCTCTCGTACCAAAGACTAATTTTCCTTTTCCTGCCAACATTTGGAACTCACTCTTGATATTTTCTTCCTCCTTCAAAGAAAGAGGATGAAGTGAAGACACCTTACATAATACGACTAGCTTCTGCAGATTGAAAAACTCATTCTCTGAATCCATATCTATGTATTTTATCAGTCTTTTCAGGTAATCCACTCTGCTGATTTCTCCATAGGTATGAGTCTCCATGTTGGTTTGCAGCATAGAGAAACCATCATAGATGAAGTCCATGTCATGGAAGGAAATATCTTTACCACCCAAGAACTTCTCTCGGAGAGCTTCATACTTTTCTCGATAATCGAGATAATCAATTCGCTTCTCCAAGCGATGGTCACGCTTCTTTTTGATATTGGATGCTTGGGAGATTCTTCTGTTGCAGTAGTCCCAATCCTCCATGCTCATGGATATACTATCATGAGAAGCGGGCTTCATGGTTTCGAGGATCTCCCTTTTCTTACGGCCAGGCAAATAGTTGAAGTATAACTTTTGTTCTAGTTTTCTAGCCATAGTACCATAACTGGTGTGCATCTTGTGCTCGATTCTGTCCTCAAATGTATCTTTGAGTGTCTGCGGTGTATAGCCGTAGAATGTACAACTCCAAAGAATCTTGGCTATGACTTCTTCCTTAGTAAGTTTACAGTCATCGGCAACTACAACTTCCTTGGCTACATTGTGCTCCCAAAGATCACCTTCACAATTGTATACATTAATATATGGCTCTTCATCCTCATAGCCTTCAACAGGTTTAACCCACTCTACACGTATTTGGGTGTCCTTAATCTCGGATTCATCCGCAGGAATAAGATGGCAAAGGATGTCGTATGCCTCACGATATTGTCTGATGCCCAAATATCCTTCCTTTTTCAAGGCTGGTATCAACATATCAAAATCCGTACTAAGTAAAAGTTCTTTCAGTTTCATACACTTAACATTTAAAATTTATTGCAAAGGTAGTGCAATGGTGTGCAAAAAAATGGCACAGATTAAAAATATCTTTGAAGGCTGTGATATTTTTATAAAATGTTTTATAAGGTGTGTTGAAATATCCTCAAGACATGAACCACCACAAAGATATACGCATATCAGAGAGCGTAGAATCTCACTATGTTGATAATCAAACAATGTACATCTCAATCCCAAGGTGGAATCTATGGTTTGAGCTAAAAAAGCATCAAATTGCTCCATAATTGAAAAAAAATCCCCAAAAGGAGTGTGTTTCATAGATTTTATTTGTATTTTTGCCGTGTCATTCAGAGTTTTATTTGTTTTTTTAATGCAACACTAAGATAAGTGAAATTTCTGACATGACATAATCCTGAGCAACTTATTGTTGCTCAGGTGCTTATAAAAAATATTAAATTATGGTATTGCGCAAATAAGGTCATTGACATCTATAATAAGGCGTTTCTCATATTTCTGAACGAGTATAGTGAAATGGATGTCAGCCACCTCAGTTTTTATCTCTGATAAACCAAAGATGAGCTTTCCTTTTCCTGCTAACTTGTGGAACTCATTCCTGATTTCTTCTTTTTCATCGGAGGAGAGTGGGTGTTGTGAAGGCACCTTGCATAATACAACAAGCTTCTGCGGATTGAAAAACTCATAGTCTGAATCCATCTCGATGTACTTTATCAGTTTCTTCAGATAATCCACTCTGCTGCTTTCTCCATAAGTATGAGTCTCCATGTTGGTTAGTAACATAGAGAAACCATCATAGATGAAGTCCATGTCATGAAAAGTGATGTCCTTTCCACCCATGAACTTATCCCGGAGACCTTCATATTTTTCTCTATAGTCTAGATAGTCAATTCTCTTCTGCATACGATAGTCACGCTTCTTTCTGATATTGGATGCTTTGGCGATTCTCTTCTTGCAATAGTTCCAGTCCTCCATGCTCATGGCTATACTATCAAGAGATGCGAGTCTCATTCTTTTGAGAACCTCTCTCTTTTTATGTCCGGGCAAATAATAGAGATAGAACTTTTGTTTTAACTTTCTCGCCATAGTTCCATAACAGGTGTGCATCTTGTGCTCGATTCTGTCCTCAAAGGTATCTTGGGTAGTCTGTGGCGTATAGCCATAGAAAGTACAACTCAAAAGAATCTTGGCTATGACTTCTTCCTTAGTAAGTCTACAGGCATCGTCAACAATAACTTCCTTGGCAACATTACATTCCCAAAAATCACCTTCACAATTGTATACATTAATATATGGCTCTTCATCCTCATAGCCTTCAACAGGTTTAACCCACTCTACACGTATTTGGGTGTCCTTAATCTCGGATTCATCCGCAGGAATAAGATGGCAAAGGATGTCGTATGCCTCACGATATTGTCTGATGCCCAAATATCCTTCCTTTTTCAAGGCTGGTATCAACATATCAAAATCCGTACTAAGTAAAAGTTCTTTCAGTTTCATACACTTAACATTTAAAATTTATTGCAAAGGTAGTGCAATGGTGTGCAAAAAAATGGCACAGATTAAAAATATCTTTGAAGGCTGTGATATTTTTATAAAATGTTTTATAAGGTGTGTTGAAATATCCTCAAGACATGAACCACCACAAAGATATACGCATATCAGAGAGCGTAGAATCTCACTATGTTGATAATCAAACAATGTACATCTCAATCCCAAGGTGGAATCTATGGTTTGAGCTAAAAAAGCATCAAATTGCTCCATAATTGAAAAAAAATCCCCAAAAGGAGTGTGTTTCTTAGATTTTATTTGTATTTTTGCCGTGTCATTCAGAGTTTCATTTGTTTTTAAATGCAACACTAAGATAAATGAGAATTCTGACATGTCAAAAAACTAATCAACTTTTTGTTGCTCTGGTTCTTATAAATAATATTGAATTAAAGTGTTGCGGAAATTAGGATATTATGACAACATCAGACAGACAATTTGATTCGCAGTTTGATAAGGTTGAGAATCTTGTACACTATCCTTGGATAGGTTGCAACTATGCTTCGGCACCAAAGCGTGTGCTTATCATGGGAGACTCGCACTATACGGTGAATGACGAAGGCGAATTCTGCCCAGAGGAATATGATAGATGTGTTACAGACAAGGAGTATACAAGAGGAATCATTAATTGTGCAATAGAAAAAGGTGGCTGGAAATTCCATACAAACCTTCAGAAAACATTCTTGGATGAAAGCGACATGGATGTCGAGGGCTTTTGGAACAAAATAGCTTCTTATAACTTTATACAGGAGCCTATGAAAGGTATAGATGAGGTACCCTCTTTGGCTGATTACGAGACGGCATGGAAGTGCTTAGCTGATGTCGTGCAAATCATCAAGCCAGATATTTGCATATTTGTTGGTCTAAGAAACGACAATGGCATGAATGCTCTTGAAGAGAAAGATGTGAAATATTCTATCCAAAAATTGGATGAAAAAATCAACAACTCTTATCCTAAGAAAGGTGAATTGCAATTTGCTGACGGCTACAAGCTGCCGTTCTATATGATTCATCATACATCTTTGGGATATAGCCCTCAGCTTTGGTACGACTTCTTGAATAAAGAGATTCCAGAGGTTGTCAGTTTTTTGGATAAGTAAAAAAATAACGTGAGTGACGTATGACGACACAGGAAAAACATTTGGGTGAATATCGATTGCCGACAGAATGGCTGCTATCGCTACAACATCTCCAATTCAGAAAGTCTTGTTGATGGATAATTGTCACGCTGGCTGCTCGATGCATATTCTACAGCCAACACGTTGTCGCAAAACACGTAGCTTAAAGACCGTAAAATCTTGAAAAACGGATAAAAAACTGAGGGTGTGTCATAAGTCCATGACACGCCCTCAGTTTTACAAAGCCGATTACTTTTTCCCACTTTCCGGATATTTCTTGGCGAGATTATGCTTCTCTTCCGGATCCTCTAGCAGATTGTAGAGTTCCAGCGGCTTGTTTGGCTTGATGTTTAATATTTTACTTTATCATCAAACTCCACATGTACTTCCAGGTTGAACTCACGGACATATATGAGGTCGTATAATGAGAAGTAGCAATGATCGTATAGATTATGAAAGGGCTGTATAAGATGCATATCTTTCGACCATTCTCTATCCAGTCCCTCATTCCAATTGTCGTTCTCAATTTCCATCCCCAACCAATTCTCCAATTTCTCATTGATACTTTGCTCAGAAGACCGCTCTCTACAGAATCGGAGCGGCCATGCGCAACCCTCATCATAGAGTGTATTGAAACCTCCACATGTGAGAGTATCCCACACCTGTTTTGCCGTTTCTGTCTGAATGGGGTGATGTGCAGGATATTCGTAACCAAGGAATATCTTTCCTTCCACCTCAAAATCTCCAGAAATGTCCTTACGATCCTGGTATTCTTGATAAACTGTCATCGTCCGGTGATAAAGCTGCGTACATGCCTTTCGAAGTGCATCATTGAAACCGATGAGGAGCTGCTTCGTCTCATCGTCATACACATTCAATTGCCATAGTACGTTGCAACGCTTTTTGAGCAAGTGCTTCATCACAAACTTTTCTTCATCAGAGTATTGACAATACTCGTTTATTCTTGCAATGTCTTTCTCCAGCATGACTATGCGAGAGTCTTCAAATACATGTTTTATGTTCATATCTTAATCCCATAAATTACGGTTATACTTATAGAAAAACTTAATTCCTTTATCCGTTAAGAATCTTAATGGCTTTGTTGACCAGATCCGCAGTAATGCCATCATACGGTTTGGTCAGGATGAAGTGTGGCAGTTGCGAATCCTGTATCACATATTCATCATCGATAATAACATACCGACCTTCATCTTGGAGATTGTCAGCTATCCATGATGAGAATTCCACTCCTTTCCATTGGTGTGTGCGGGATTCATTTCATCACGGTTGGCATTGAGTAGCATGTTGTCGGTGGCTGAAGACGGAAAAAGCTACAAGATGTGTTGCCGTAACAAGCATATTCATGTTCCTAAGGATTCCTGCCATCCTCGGATACTTATCCCAATTCGCAGGGTATAGGACCATTGTTAGCTTATGCTCTTTGACGTATTTGATACCTAAGGTGTCTGCTCCATCTGCCATTCCTGAAATGATTTCTATTGGGTGAGCGTCCAAGTCTCCCAAAGATTCGAAAGTCTCATCAAGCTTTTCTTTCAGAAACTCATAGTTGTCAAAGTCACGTCCTCCCGCTACAATCACCTTGTAACTATTGAGATACTTTGTCTTGATGGTATGTTTGATGGCTTCTTTATCCATCTTGCCATTTGATAATTCTTTGCCCATATTCATGTTTGCTCATTAAATTTTCTGCAAAATTAGATGAAACGTGAGAAAAATCATTGCGCATGAAAAAAGTTTTTGTTGTGTGAAACGAATTTACTCAGGTGTGGGCTATCTTTGCACCAGAATTTTTATTTGATATACAATGGAGAAGTTTGATATTAATAAAGAAATGGCGAAGTTAAAAGGACTGAACATTATCGAAAAATGCTCGGCTTTAGACGATTTGCTTGATGATTTGGAAGATGCCCAGGAGCAGATTATCTGTGCCAAGGATGAGATTTCAGAAGAATACGCCAACGTTTTTAAGAAGAAGTTCCACGAGGAGATAGCTTCCTTTATAGCGGAAACCTTCGATGGCAAGATTCCATATGTTGAAAAATATGGTTATCAAATCATGTATGACAACAGGCCCATTTATATAACCCTTTATTGTACTTATGGTGAATGGTCTATTTGTCTTTTTGTAAAGAGTGGAAGTACGAAACATCTGATAAAACTTGCAGGTGTTTTAGGTGTCAATATAACAGGGAATGGGGCATCTTTGAACTTAGAAGTTACAGAGAAAGATTTGCTTTCCAAGGTGAAGCAAATCCTGTTACTCTCAGATTCCTACGAAAAATGAATCTTTCATCAGGTAAGATTCTTATTTCATAAATCGAACATATAACTTAAAAATAGAGCATAATGAACAAAACTATAAAAGAGCAATTGGATAAGATGGAAAAACGTTTGGACGAGGCCCTAGATAATGACCTCTTCAATGATTCCGAGTTTGACATGGATGACTTCCAACCAGAGGTTTGTTCCATTGAGAGAGAGCTGAATGGGATATTGGAGTTCAATCGTGAACATCTTCAATTTCCGGAGTTGGAGCAGATTTGCTCCATTCAGAAGAAAATCAAACAGGTGAAGGATGAGTATGAATTCTATGATCCAGAGTATGAGAGAAGCGTCATGTTCCCAAATGATGAGGATGAGGAAGAGGATGATTTCGCCTTCTAAATATAGACAAGTATGGATAATAGACCTTATTTGAGAACTATATTGGGTGGAACGGGCTTTAGAAGTCTTTCCCTTTTTGAGAAAATATTATGCATTAATGTTTGGTTATTATGCTTATGCAAACGTTATGCAAAAAAGGTATGAAAATGAAAAAGGCGGTAAATACGTTAAATTTGTATTTACCGTTTTTAACATTCCATGATGGAACTTGCTGTGCGGGCTGGAATTTCGCAGATACTTTATTATACTTCATCAGATTGTGATGAGGTTGCAAAAGTAAACTGTGTCAAATTACTTTGGTTGTAACTTGACACAGTTTTTTATATCCCCAGCTCTTAACGCAAGAACTTTCCGGTAAGGCTTGCCTTGCAGGCAGCTACTTCTTTCGGAGTTCCGGCAACAACGAGATTGCCGCCTTTATCGCCGCCTTCAGGACCGAGGTCGATGATATAGTCGGCACACTTGATGACATCCAGATTGTGCTCAATCACTACCAGCGAATGACCCCTTTCTATCAGGGCATTGAAGGCATGGAGCAGGCGCTTGATGTCGTGGAAGTGAAGACCCGTGGTAGGCTCGTCGAAGATGAAGAGCGTAGGCTCCTGTTCCTCCTTACCTATGAAGAAGGCGAGCTTTACACGCTGATTCTCACCACCCGAAAGCGAACTTGAATTCTGACCGAGCTTGATATAACCCAGACCCACATCCTGAAGCGGCTTCAGGCGGTTTACGATGATGCGGCAGTTGTCGAAGTCGCCCTCGTTGCGCTGCAGCTTTTCATCGCTGAAGAACTCAATGGCCTCATTTACCGTCATGTTCAGCACATCATTGACGTCTTTTCCGCCATAGCGTACCTCCAGGATATCGTGCTTGAAACGCTTGCCCTTACAAGCCTCGCAGGTCAGCGTGAGGTCTGCCATAAACTGCATCTCGATGGTAACATATCCCGCGCCCTTACATTCCTCGCATCTTCCGCCTTCGGTATTGAAAGAGAAGTACTGGGGCGTGAATCCCATCTGCTTAGCCAGTGGCTGGTTGGCAAAGAGGGCACGTATCGCATCGTATGCCTTCAGATAAGTGGCAGGGTTGCTGCGGGTACTCTTTCCGATAGGGTTCTGGTCAACAAACTCTACATGATGGATGCTCTTCCAGTCGCCTTCCATCGATGCATATTCGCCTGGTGCATCTGATACGAGGTCCAGACGGCGACGCATGGCAGGATAGAGGATTCCCTTGATGAGCGAACTCTTGCCTGAGCCTGATACACCGGTTACACAGGTGAATACATTGAGCGGTATCTTAACATCAATGCCGCGCAGATTGTTCATCCGGGCTCCCTTGATTTCGATATACTGGTTCCAGGCACGGTGGCTCGTTGGCGCCTTTATCTCCTCGTTGTGGGTAAGGTACTTGATGGTATAACTCTCCGGATATTCAGCTAGCAGCTTTTCCTGTTCAGCCTTGTCGGTGGTTGAATATTCTGATGACGGACCGGCGTAGACCACTCTTCCGCCCAGTCTTCCGGCATCGGGACCAATATCGATGAGATAGTCGGCTGCCCGCATAATCTCTTCGTCGTGTTCTACCACAACCACCGTATTGCCCAGTTGCTGCAGTTCTTTCAGCACCTTAATCAGTCGGGCGGTATCGCGGCTATGGAGTCCGATACTAGGTTCATCGAGGATATATACGCTACCCACGAGCGATGAGCCCAGGTTGGTGGTCAGGTTGATGCGCTGACTCTCACCGCCGGAGAGGGTGTTGGAGAGTCGGTTGAGCGTAAGATAACCCAGACCCACATCCAGGAGGAACTGTAGGCGGTGGGTGATTTCGGTGAGCAGACGCTTGCTGATTTCCTTCTCATGCTCAGAGAGTTCCAGTTTCTTGAACCATTCGCTCAGGTTCACAATCGACATCTCAACCAGTTCGGTGATGCTCTTTCCGCCAATCTTCACATAGTTGGCTTCCTTCTTGAGTCGGGTACCATGGCAGTCAGGACAAATCGTCTTTCCACGGAATCGGCTCAACATCACGCGGTATTGTATCTTGTATTGGTTCTCCTTTACCATTCTGAAGAACTCATCGATGCTCACCCTTTCCTGCTGTTTGCGTTTCTTCTCGCCAGGCAGACCGTGCCACAGCCAGTCCTTCTGCTGCTGAGTCAGTTCGAAGTAAGGCTTGAAGATAGGGAAGTCGTATTCTGCAGCTCTGCGGATGAATTCCTTGAGCCACATACCCATCTTTTCGCCTCGCCAGCAAACCACACATCCGTCATATACGCTCATCGAAGTGTTCGGGATGACGAGTTTCTCATCGATGCCTATTATGCTGCCGAAACCTTCGCAGGTAGGGCAGGCTCCGAGAGGGGAGTTGAAGGCAAACATGTTGTCGGTAGGCTCTTCAAACTGCATGCCGTCAGCTTCGAACCGGGTAGAGAAGTCGTAGCAGATGTTGCTTGGCAGGAAGACGAGGCGGCAGGCTCCATCGCCCTCATAGAAGGCAGTTTCGGCAGAATCCATCAGTCGGCTGATGTCATCCTTCTCATCGCTTACCGAAGCACGGTCGATGACCAGGAAGATTTCTTCATCCTTCTGCTGCATTCTCTTTCTCAGTTTATCGCCGCTTACTTCCAGCAGTTCCTTATCCGCCTGCTCCATGAAGTCTTCGATACGCACGAATTCACCTTTTATATATATACGCGCGTAACCTTCCTGGTTGTACATCTCCAGCTGTTTGCCCAGACTGCGCCCTTCGATGACGTGGATAGGGGCGAGGATGACAAACCTGGTACCCTGGGAATACTGTCGGGTACAGGCGAGTACATCTTCGGTAGTATGGCGTTTCACCTCCTGTCCGCTGATAGGCGAATAGGTTTTTCCGATGCGTGCGTAGAGCAGTCGCAGGTATTCGTAGATTTCGGTGTTGGTGCCCACGGTAGATCGTGGGTTGCGCGAAATCACTTTCTGTTCGATGGCGATGGCAGGTGGCAATCCTTTGATGAAATCACATTCCGGTTTGCTCATACGTCCCAGAAACTGGCGTGCGTATGAAGAGAGCGACTCCACATAGCGGCGCTGGCCCTCAGCATATAAGGTATCAAAAGCCAACGATGATTTTCCCGATCCCGAGACACCCGTAATGGCAACAAACTTGCCCTGAGGTATCTTCACATCGATATTCTTGAGGTTGTTGGCTCTTGCCCCTTTTATTTCTATATATTTATCTTTCCCCATTTTTTTACCTTTTAACTTTTTTACCTTTATTCATGGTGGTAAGGTTCACCTTTTATAATAGTACATGCGCGATAGAGCGCCTCGGTAAAGATAAGGCGCACCATCTGATGCGAGAAGGTCATCTTGGAGAGGGAAATCTTCTCGTTGGCGCGGTCGTAGACAGACGGTGAGAAACCGTAAGGACCGCCGATGACAAAGACGAGCCTTCTTGCCGTGGCCTGCTTGCGCTCTATCCATTTGGCAAACTCGATGCTTCGGAATTCCTGTCCATGTTCATCCATCAGCACCACCGTATCCGAAGGCTGGAGGAGTTTCAGAATCAGTTCTCCTTCCCGTTCCTTCTGCTGCTGTTCGCTGAGACTCTTGGTGTTCTTGAGCTCAGGAATGGTTGTTATATTGAAAGGCATATAATGGGTGATGCGCTCGGCATAATCCTTGATGCCCGCAATGAAATGCTTGTTTACGGTCTTTCCGACCAGAATGAGTTCTGTCTTCATTTCGTTGGCGTTTTCTTCCTATACACTTTACACTTGAATTGACTTTCACTTCGTCCGTCGAACGTTGTTTCTTCGTTCTTCACTTTTCCTCGTTCTTCACTTCTTCTCGTCCCTGTAATATCCTGTTCCTATTCTTTTCGGATTCTTCGGGAACCAGCCTTTCTCGCAGCGTTGTCTCTGTTCGAAGAGTTCACCGATGCTCCAAAGGCATGAAGCACCTACTACGCCCAGTATGGCAGAGAAGAGCACGTTGGCAACCAGGAAGGCAGCTCCTATGCAGATGATGCCTGCAACGAGGAAAACCCACCAATAGCGGGTGCCCGTATAATATTCCGTCTTCATGACGATAGGGTGAAAGATACCTATTATTAAAAAAGTGGATACGGCGATGATGACGCCCGTGTAATATACTTCCATATTCTATTGTTTTATATTTTGTTCATTCAACTTTTGCTATCTTACCAATACAATATTGCTAAATATGAGCTTTATTCTATTTTCAATTCCATTTCAATGTGCAAAAATACAAAAAAAACTTCATTCTTGCTTGGTTTATCAAAATTTTTATATAACTTTGTACGCAAATAGAGAAATTATGCATTGTTTTCGTGCACATCCTTCTCGATAAGAATTAATTAATAACATAATATAATCAAACTATGGCTAATAACGCAGAATTGATCAAGCAGTGTGAAGAAAGAGCACAGCTGTGGCTCACACCTGCTTTTGACGAAGAAACCCGTAAGGAAGTAAAGGCAATGCTCGACGCAGAGGACAAGTCTGCTCTCGTTGATGCATTCTATCAGAACTTGGAGTTCGGTACTGGTGGTTTGCGCGGTATCATGGGCGCAGGTACCAACCGCATGAACAAGTATATCGTTGGTATGGCTACACAGGGCTTTGCTAACTACATCCTCAAGGCTTTCCCAGGTGAGGAGAACCTTTCTGTAGTGGTAGGTCACGACTGCCGTAACAATTCCCGTCTCTTCGCTGAGACCGTAGCTGCCATCTTCTCTGCCAATGGCATCAAGGCTTATCTCTTCGAGAGCCTCCGTCCTACACCAGAGATTTCTTTCGCTATCCGTGAGCTCGGTGCCAAGGCTGGTGTCAACGTAACAGCTTCTCACAACCCTAAGGAATACAACGGTTACAAGGCTTACTGGAGCGACGGTGCTCAGGTTCTGGCTCCACACGATACAGGTATCATCGAGGAGGTAAACAAGGTTACTATCGACCAGGTGAAGTTTGAGGCTAACTGGGATAAGATCAAGATTATCGGTGGTGAGATGGATTACGACTACATGACAGCCGTTCATTCTGCTATGATTGACCAGGATGTCATCAACCGTCAGAAAGACCTCAACATCGTTTATTCAGCTATGCATGGTACAGGTCGTGTCATCGTTCCTCTCTGTCTGCGTTCTTGGGGCTTCCAGAACATCAATGTAGTTCCTGAGCAGATGGTTGTAGATGGCAACTTCCCAACAGTCGTTTCTCCAAACCCAGAGAATGCAGAGGCTATGACTCTCGGTATGAAGCTCGGTACCAAGTTGAACGCTGACCTCGTGGTTGCTACCGACCCAGATGCTGACCGTCTGGCTATCGTTTGCCGCGACGACAAGGGCGAGTGGATGATCATCAACGGTAACCAGACAGCCATGATGTTCTGCTACTACATCATTGAGAACAAGAAGAAGTTGGGCAAGTTGAAGCCAACAGACTTCCTCGTAAAGACCATCGTAACAACAGAAGTTATCGCTGAGATTGCCAAGAAGAACAACGTAGAGTTGCGCGATTGCTACACCGGTTTCAAGTGGATTGCACGCGAGATTGCTATCTCTGAGGGCAAGCAGCAGTACATCGGTGGTGGTGAGGAGAGCTTCGGTTTCTTGCCATACGATAAGGTACGCGATAAGGATGCTCCTGCATCTATCTGTCTGATTTGCGAGATTGCAGCATGGGCTAAGGATCAGGGCAAGACTCTCTACGACCTCCTGATGCAGATTTATGCAGAGTATGGCTTCAGCAAGGAGTTCACAGTAAATGTAGTTCGCCCAGGTAAGACCGGTGCTGACGAGATTAAGCAGATGATGACAGACTTTCGTGCCAACCCTCCACAGGAGTTGGGTGGCAGCAAGGTGGTAACCTGGAAGGACTATCAGTCTTTGGAGGTTAAGCATGCTGACGGCAGCGTAGAGAAGCTCGATATGCCTGCTACAAGCAATGTACTCCAGTGGTTCTGCGATGACAACACCAAGGTAAGTGTCCGTCCATCAGGTACAGAGCCTAAGATCAAGTTCTATATTGAGGTTAAGGATCCTTCATTCAAGTGCGCTGGTTGCTACAACCGCTGCACAGCTGTTGCAATGGATAAGATCGAGGCTATCAAGAAGAGCCTGAAGTTGGATTAATTTCATAGGAAATCATATCATGGCGCTCCGGTAATTATTGCCGGAGCGCTTTTCGTTTCAGTAGCCGTTTATTCTTCTCGAAATAGGGTAGCAAGTTACCCTCATAATCATGTTTTTATAGAAAAAAAGCAAAAAGACTTGCATATTTTCTGATTTTTATTTATCTTTGCACCCATATTACAAAATTATAACATAGAATTATACTCTTATGGGAGGCATTTTCGGAACTATTTCCAAGAAAAGCTGTGTCGCTGATCTCTTTTACGGCACAGATTACAACTCACATCTCGGCACACGCCGGGGCGGTTTGGCAACCTACAGTAGTGAGAAGGGCTTCGTGCGCTCTATCCACAATCTGGAAAGTTCATACTTCAGAACGAAGTTTGAATCTACACTCGACAAGTTTGAAGGAGCTACATCGGGCATCGGCGTGATTAGCGATACAGATGCCCAGCCACTCATCATGAACTCTCATCTTGGCCGCTTTGCCATTTGCACTGTAGCTAAGATAGTAAACAAGGATGAACTTACTCAGCTTCTGCTCGAAAAGAACATGCACTTTGCTGAAATGTCTTCGGGTAGTACCAATCCTACTGAGTTGGTGGCTCTGCTCATTATTCAGGGTAAAACCTTCAGAGAAGGTATCGAAAACGTTTTCCATCACATCAAAGGTTCCTGCACCATGATGATCCTTACCGAGGATGGCATCATCTGTGCGCGCGACAGTTGGGGACGTACTCCAATCATCATCGGCAAGAAGGAAGGAGCCTATGCGGCTTCCAGCGAAACCACCTCGTTCCCTAATCTCGATTATGAAACAGCATATGAGGTAGGACCAGGCGAAATCGTGAAGATTAAAGCTGATGGCATGGAGCAGATCCGTCCTGCCAACAAGAAGATGCAGGTTTGCTCTTTCCTCTGGGTTTACTACGGATTCCCTACATCTACCTACGAGGGCAAGAATGTAGAGGAGGCGCGTTTTACCAACGGCTTTAATCTCGCCAAGACCGATGATGTGGAGGTAGACTGCTGTAGCGGTATTCCTGATTCAGGTACGGGTATGGCGATGGGTTATGCTGCCGGCAAGGGTGTGCCTTACCAGCGCTGTATTGCCAAGTATACGCCTACATGGCCTCGCAGTTTTACTCCAAGCAACCAGAGCATGCGTTCGCTGGTAGCCAAGATGAAGCTGATTCCTAACAAGGCGATGCTGAAGGGCAAGCGTGTGTTATTCTGTGATGACAGTATCGTTCGTGGTACCCAGCTTCGCGACAATGTGAAGGTGCTTTTCGACCAGGCTGGCTTGAAGGAGTGCCACATGCGTATAGCGTGTCCTCCATTGGTATACGGCTGTCCGTTCATCAACTTCACTTCTTCCAAGAGTGACATGGAGCTGATTACCCGCCGTATTATTGAGAAGTTTGAGGGCGATGCCAACAAGAATCTTGAGAAATACGCTACCACCGGTTCTCCTGAGTATCAGAGAATGGTAGATGAGATTGCTAACCAGTTGGGCTTGACTTCCCTGAAGTTCAACACCATCGAGCAGCTGGTAGAGGCCATCGGTCTTCCAAAGTGCCAGGTATGTACCCATTGCTTTGATGGCAGCAGCGCATATACTCTGAATGAGTTTGCTGATGAAGACTAAAATAAGAATATAAGTTCTTGATAGATAAGAAGATAGGTCTAGTGATCCCGCTTAGCGCGGTGTTGCTAGACCTATTTTTATTGTTATTTTCGGAAATTTTGAACATATTGTGATAAGATGTGAATAGTCTTTTATCACCGAAAAGCTGTACCTTTGCATCCAGATAATAAATGAAACGTAAATCAATAGAAATCATTAAGAAAATATGAAGAAAATAATCATCTTATGTTTCGCGCTCGGAGCTTTCCATACTCTTGGCGCACAGGAGACGCTTACGCTCAGCCAGTGCCTGCAGATGGCAGTGGATAACAACCTGTCGCTCCAGAGCAGCCGAAACGAAATAGCTAAGGGAAAGTACGCTATCAGCGAAAATCAGGCTAAACTCTATCCGCAAATCAATGCGGTGGCACAGCTCAACGACAACTTTACGCCGCCTGTTTCGGTTACCGACGGCTCGGCTTACGGCAAGCCTTATAATGTAACCAAGACGTTGCAGTATAATGCTTCGGCGGGTGTACAATTGCAGATGCCGCTGTATAACCAGATGATTCTTACCGCCATCGATATCACCAAGATTGCCGATAAACTCAACCAACTCTCTTATGAGAAGGCGCGTGAAGACCTCATCGTGCAGACTGCCAAGATGTATTACATGGCGCAGAACACATCTGAGCAGATTCGTCTGACGGATGACAATATCAAGCGACTGGTAGAACTCAGAAACATCACCCAGGCTTTCTATGATAACCAGATGAGTCTGGAGGTAGATCTGAAGCGAGTGAATCTCAATATCGAGAACCTCACCGTGCAGCGCGATAACGCCATCGCCATGCTCGAACAGCAGTATACCATGCTCAAGTATGTGATAGATTATCCTGCCGAGAAGGAGATGAAGGTGACAGCCGTAGATCCGGGAAAGATTGAGATGGTGAAGGCTGACGGACTGGATACGGGACTCTACGAACTCCAGTTGCTGGAACAGAAGAAACTGCTCACCCAGAAGCAGACCAAACTTGCCAAGGACGGCTATCTGCCATCGCTCTCGCTGACCGGAAACCTGATGTATTCTGCCTTTACCGATAGGATAGATCACTGGATTCATTCGGGCGAGTCAAACCACTGGTATGGTTCCAATGGTCTGGGCATTCAACTGAGAGTGCCTGTATTCGATGGTTTTGAAAAGCGTTCTAAAATCAGAAAGGCGAAGATAGAGGAGGAGAATGCACGCATCGGTTACGAGGACGCCCTGAAGGGACTGCAGGCAAACTATATGAATGCGGTGAGCGAGGTGAACAACAGTCAGCGCAACTACAAGAAGCAGTTTGATAATTATACCATGGCGCAGGATGTTTACAACGTAACAGCCGACCAGTATAAGGAGGGTGTGGCTTCGATGACAGCGGTGCTGCAGGACGAGATGCGTATGAGCGAGGCAATGAACAATTATCTCACAGCCTACTATCGCTATAAAGTTGCCAATCTCTCGCTGCTCAAGTTGACTGGACAGCTCAACCAGATTTCGGTTGCTAAATAACGGAGAAGAATAAATCATTAAGAAATAAAATATAAACAGGAAAACGGGATGTAAAAAACTTTACTTCATATTCCCTGATTCCAAATTACAATAAAACTATGGAACAGAACGAAAATAAAAATGTAGAAACAGCAGAGGCTACACAGGTATCTCACGAAGAAACCAGGAAGAAACTGAAGAAGCAGCGCGTAAGACAGATTATCGCCAGCCTGATAGGTGTTGCTATCCTGGCTTTCGGACTCTGGAAAATCGTATGCCTCTTCCTCGATTATAACTCTAACGAAACGAGTAATGATGCTCAGATAGAACAATATATATCACCGGTTAATCTCCGTGCATCCGGCTATATCGCCAAGGTATGCTTCAGAGAACATCAGGAAGTACACAAGGGAGATACCCTCCTTGTGCTCGACGACCGGGAGTATCGTATCCGTCTGATGGAGGCTGAAGCAGCCCTCAAGGATGCCAAGGCAGGAGCCAATGTCATCAATGCTACAGAGCAGACCACCGAGACATCAGCTTCTATCTATCAGGCATCTATCGATGAAATAAATGTACGACTTGCCAAACTCGCCAAGGACTGCGAACGCTATCGCAACCTGGTAGAAAAGAAGGCGGCTACTCCTATCCAGCTCGAACAGCTGGAGGTGGAATATGCAGCCACCAAGAAGAAACTCGAAGGGGTAAAGAAGCAGCAGGCTGCTGCCTATAAGGGAGTAAACGAGGTAACTACCCGCAAGCAGAATGTGGCTGCCTCCATCGAGCGTGCCGAGGCTGCCGTAGAGATGGCAAAGCTGAATCTCTCTTACTGTGTGGTTGTGGCCCCTTGTGATGGTAAACTGGGTCGCCGCTCTATCGAGGAGGGACAGATGGTGAATGCAGGAACCACCATTACCTACATCATTCCAACAAACAACAAATGGGTGATTGCCAACTATAAGGAAACCCAGATAGAGAATCTCTATGTAGGACAGAAGGTGCGTATGACCGTAGATGCCATCAGTAACAAGGAGTTTGAGGGTACGGTGACCGCCATTTCTGGTGCTACCGGTTCGAAATATTCGCTGGTACCTACAGACAATTCGGCTGGCAACTTTGTCAAGATTCAGCAGCGTGTGCCTGTAAGAATCGATTTCAACAACCTCAGCAAAGAGGATAATGAGCATCTTGCTGCCGGCATGATGGTGGTTGTCAAGGCTGAGAGAAAGTAAAAAACAGCTAGATGGAAATGAAGTAATATATGGAAGAAGAATATAAGAATTATCCGTTTTATGATTGGGTGCCCAAACCGCTCGGAATCATCTTCATGATCATCCTCTTCGTGCCGATGATTACGATGAGTGGCGTCTATTCTGCCAACAGCGGCGAGATGATAAGCGGGCTCGGCATCCAGTCGGAATACATCGCCTTTGCGGGCTTCTGCACCTCGATAGGAATGGCGGCTTTCTCGCCGTTCTTCTATGAACTGGTGTGCATCCGTAGAGAGAAGATGATGTGTATCGTGGGCTTCTCCATTCTCTTTATCCTCAGTTTCGTGTGTGCCCAGACCGACTCGCTGTTCATACTCGGACTGTGCAGTCTGCTGATGGGTTTTGTCCGCCAGACGCTGCTGATGGCGCATCTCTTCGTGCTCATCAGATATGGTTTCGGAATAGAGGCTACGAGGAATATCACGCCGGGATGCGAGCCTACTACCGAGGAAGCATGGGATGCGGTAGATTCGGAGAAGATGGTGTCGCAGCCGGTCATCTATCTCTTCTTCATGATTATCGGACAGTTGGGAACCTGGCTAACGGCATGGCTTGCCTATGCTTATGAGTGGCAGTATGTTTATCATTTCATGATGGCATTCATGCTGGCAGGCATCATCATCGTGTTCTTCACCATGCCTTATCATAAGTATCCGATGCCTAAGTTCCCGATAACGATGTCGAAGTTTGGCAATGTTACGGTGTTCAGTATCATGCTCTGTTCGTTTGCTTATGTCATGGTTTTCGGTAAGACGCTCGACTGGTTTGATGATCCTACCATCCGTTTCTCTTCGGTGGTCTGTCTTATCTTTACCGCTCTGTTCATCTATCTGGAGAAGACGCGGCGTTCACCTTATTTCATCATGGAGGTGTTCCAGCTCAGGGTCATCAACTACGGCATCCTGCTCTTCTTCCTGCTGATGGTCTGCAATTCGAGTGCCATGTTTGTCAACGTGTTCACCAATGTGAGCATGAAGATAGATAACTGGCAGAACGCCACGCTAGGCAACTGGGTGATGGTGGGCTATACCGTGGGACTGATATTCGCCGTCATCGCCCGAGCCAAGAATGTTCACCTGAAGTGGATGTACTGTCTGGGCTTCCTCTTTATCGGAGCCTATGCGCTGTACATGTATTTCGAGGTACAGAACGACGGTATGTATGAGCGTATGAAATGGCCTATCATCATCCGTTCTACGGGAATGATGCTGCTCTATTCGCTCATCTCCACGATAGCCAACCAGCGCATGCCTTACCGCTTCATGTCAACCTGGGTTTGCATCATGCTTACCGTTCGTATGGTCATTGCCCCTTGCATCGGCTCTGCGCTCTATACCAATGTGCTTCAGCACAGACAGCAGTATTATGTAACCCGCTTTGCTCAGGATTACGACCGCACGAACATCGAAACGGCGAAGACTTACGACCAGACGGTGAGAGGCATGCAATATCAGGGCAAGAGTGTAACCGAGGCGCAGAATATGGCTGCCATGAGTACGAAGGGAAAGGTACAGGTACAGGCCACGCTGGTGAGTATCAAGGAGATGGCAGGCTGGACCTTCTACGGCTGTCTGCTGTGTGCCGGACTGATGCTCGTTCTCCCTTGGCGCAAGCGCAATATCGGGGAACTGACGCGTGAGTATCTGCTGAAGAATGTAGATGTGAAATCCCTGGGAAGAAGGTAGGGGAGTGCTAAAATATCATAAAAGATACAGGCTGCTCATCTGATGAATGGATATTTTTGTTATCTTCGCAGTTAAATCTGAAGATAACAGACCCATATTCATCATGAAAATAACAGATAATATCATCATATATGAGGCTCATGAGTTTCCTCAGCTGTTGATGCAGCCTTTCTACTCCGACTATGTCGGAATCGTAATCTGTCATCAGGGGATGTTCCGTTTCTGCGTAGACGGAACATCCTTTGTTGCATCTGAGGGTGAAACCGTTTTCCTCTCCAAAGGAGTGATGTTTCATGTGCAGGAAACGGGCAAGAACCTCAAATATACCCTTCTTTTTTACCGTGCTGAACAGATTCGTCACATGTTGGGTAATACCGTGGTTACCATGCGTCTTTATGCTACGATTTATCCCAAATCCTGCCATGTCAGGACGACGGGCTATGAGGATATGCTTACTTCTTATGCCCTGATGCTGAGGAAACTGGAGCTGGAAAAAGAGAAGAGTGGTGAACTGGATGCCTATTGTGTGCATGAGCAGAAACTGTTGCTGATGGCTGTTACGTACCGTTTGTGCAGCATCTTCTCGGTATCGTTCAAGGCTGCCGGCAAGGAGATGGAACGGAAGATTGCCATCTTTGAGTCGCTGGTGCTGCTGATAGAGAAGAACTATATGCGTGAGCGCAGTGTGGCTTTCTATGCAGACGAACTCTGTCTTACACCGAAATATCTGTCGGTACTGGTCAAGTCGGTTTGCGGTCAGACGGTCCAGCAGTTGCTTTTCAAGGCGATGATCCGTCGCAGTATCTACCTGATGAAGAACACCACGAAGACGATACAGCAGATAGCCAATGAACTCAGTTTTCCCAATGCTTCAGCCTTCGGAACCTTCTTCAAGAAACATACCGGTCTGTCGCCTAAGCATTACCGTAATTGGGAAGAGGGAATGAACCGAGATTTCATCCTATATCTATAAAATAAAAGAGGGACAGAGGATTTGTTCTGTCCCCTGTCCCGAAACTGTGATATAACTAAAACAACTGAGCGAAAGCTTCGGCTGTCTTTCCTGTATAGGTCTTCATCTCTGTAACCGGCTTGTAACTGAAATCCTTGAAGGCAAGGAGCTGTGTGGCAACAAACTGGTGGTCGTCAGAGATG
>Monroe_p1__coassemble_595_pt1 | contig 13396 bp, 9 predicted proteins | sample Monroe_p1__metabat2_high_PE_007 | metagenome-assembled genome bin Monroe_p1
ATCCCACACTTAATGCATCGTGGAAAGCCAATCCTGGCAACATACTCAACTTATCCTTCAGTTCCAGCTCACAGTTTCCTAGCTATTGGTCAACTATGAGCAGCATTTACTATGCCTCTACCTATATGGAGATATGGGGAAATCCTCATCTCAAGCCTTACTCTACATACGAGACCAACCTGATGTGGACAATCAAAAGTCGCCATACATTGATGGCATTTGCAGAGTTCCAACCCAACTATTCTGTGCAGTTGCCTTATCAGACTACCGACCACCTGGCAGTCATTATGAAGGAGACCAATTTCGACTATAATCATACTATAGGCATTAGAGCATCGACAACTTTCGGTATAGGCAATTGGATGAACGGAAGTGTTTCGGCAACAGGAATCTACAGACATGACAAGAGTAACGATTTCTTTGACTTGCCCTTCAATCGCAAACATATCTCTGCCGTTCTTGCCGGAAATCTATCCGTCCAGCTTAGCCGAAGCCATCACATCCATTTCATACTTAACCCATTCTATCAGTCGAAAGCCATTCAAGGACTCTATGACATCAAATCAGTCTTTCTCTTGATTGCTATGTTGAGATGGGCTTCCGATAATGATAAATGGAGCATTGTGGTTAAAGGCAGCAACATCTTCAACGAGGGATTCTCTACAAAATCAGTACAAGGCAATCAAGACTACCACATGAACATCAAGCAAGATTGGGCATCTGCCTCCATCTCCATCATCTATAAGATAGGCAAGTACAAGGAGAAGAGAACCAAGAACGTAGATACTTCCAGAATGGGAGTAAACTAGCGAATTTCTTAAAAAAACGTCAGTAAATAAGCGTACTTTCTTAAAAAATCGTCTACAAACTGCTCTTTTTTCTGATAAAAGTAGTATCTTTGCACCATAATTGCATTTTAACTATAAGACGACAATGAAAATAACAATTATCGGAGCAGGTGCTATGGGCGGTGCCATGGCTGAAGGACTCTTGCAGAGCGAGAAGTTCACTCCATCAGATATTACGGTATCTGACCATAACCAACCAGTATTGAATCACTTCGCAAGCGAAGGAGCCAGCGTAACCCTAGACAACCAGTTGGCTTGCCACGGCGCAGACATCATTTGCGTAGTAGTAAAACCTTGGTGCGTGGAGAAGACATTAAAGGGAATCAAGGATGCACTCAACTACAAGAGTCAGAAACTCGTAGTGGTAGCAGCCGGTGTGCCATCAGCCAACATCAAGGAGTGGTTAGACAAGGATGGCATCACCCCAACCTTCTTCCTCGTGATGCCAAACATCGCCATCGCCTACAAGCAGTCGATGACCTTCATCACTCCTGTAGATGCATCTGCTACAGAAATCCAGCAGATTACAGAAATCTTCGATGAATTGGGCGAAAGCCTCATCATGGAAGAACGTCTCTTCCCAGCAGCTACCGCTATGTCGTGTGCCATCGCTTACGCCATGCGCTATGTAAGAGCCAATGTAGAAGGCGGCGTAGAGATGGGCTTCAAGGCAAAGGATGCCCAGAAGATTGTCTTGCAGACCATCAAGGGTGCCGTAGAGCTGCTTCAGGAAACTGGCGAACACCCAGAGGCTGCCATTGATAAAGTAACAACTCCTGGCGGCTGCACCATCAAGGGCTTGAATACCATGGAACAAGGCGGCTTTACCAGCGCAGTGATCAATGGTTTATTGGCAGGAAAAAAATAAGAAAATGATACAATGAATGCTGCACAGATTACTTTATTTGTGCAGCATTTTCGTTTTTATAAGCACAAAGAGTTTTAAAAACGTAAGTTTTTTGAGCCGTTTTAAATATTTTTCGTATCTTTGCGCTTACATTTCGAAATTGCCCATCAGCAACTGTTCGATGTATTATCAAAGCAAACAATAAAAAGAATATTTTATGGACGAAGCAATCAAACAAATCGGTGAAAGGCTGAAAGGTCTCCGCGAGGTTCTCAATATTCCTGCCGAGGAAATTGCAGAACTGTGCGAAATCAGTCTTGATCATTACCTCAAGATAGAATCCGGTGAGGCGGATCCTTCTGTTTATCGCCTGTCAAAAATCTCAAAGCGATACGGCATCGACCTTGACGTGCTGCTCTTCGGCGAGGAACCTCGCATGAAGGGATACTACGTTACCCGCAAGGGACAGGGACCGGAGATTGACCGCAACAACCAGTATAAATACCAGAGCCTTGCCGTAGGATTCAAGGATAGAAAGGTGAATCCGTTCATGGTACAGGTGGATCCGTTGCCAGGCGACAAGAAACCGAACAAGAACGGACACGACGGACAAGAATATGATTATGTGATAGAGGGACAGCTCGAAGTAACCATCGAAGAGAAGGTGATGGTGCTGAATCCGGGCGACAGCATCTACTTCGACAGTAGAAAGTCGCATTGTTTCCGCTCACTCAACAATGAGCCAGCCAAGTTCCTTTGTATAATTATCTAGAAGAGTAACTATGATCGAGAGATTTCTAAAACAGACAAAATTTACTTCAGAGCAAGACTTCAAGGAGCATCTGGAGTTTATCATACCAGAAGATTTCAACTTTGCCTACGACGTGATGGACGAATGGGCAAAGATCAAACCAGACCACGTGGCGCTGCTTTGGACAAGTGAACGTGGCGAAGAAATCCGTTTTACATACAAGGACCTGAAGGAGCAGAGCGACAAGGCTGCTGCTTACTTCCAGAGTCTCGGCATCGGTCACGATGATAAGGTGATGCTCATTCTGAAGCGTCACTATCAGTGGTGGCTCGCCATGCTCGGTCTCCACAAGTTGGGCGCCGTAGCCATCCCTGCCACCCACATGCTTACCAAGCACGACATCATTTACCGCAACAATGCAGCAAGCGTGAAGGCTATCATCTGCTGCGGCGATGATTACGTGGTAGAGCAGGTTAATCAGGCAATGCCAGAGAGTCCGACTGTCAAGACATTGATCAGTATTGGTCCGGATATCCCTGAAGGTTTCCACGACTGGATGAAGGAATGGAACGAATGCGCTCCTTTTGTTCGCCCTGAACATGTAAACTCTAATGAAGATACCCTGCTGATGTACTTCACTTCAGGAACCACAGGTGAGCCAAAGATGGTGGCACATGATCACCTCTATGCCCTCGGTCATCTGACCACGGGTGTATATTGGCACAATCTCCATGAGAACTCCATCCACCTTACCGTAGCCGATACCGGTTGGGGCAAGGCTGTATGGGGTAAGCTCTACGGACAATGGTTTGCCGGAGCCACCGTCTTCGTCTTCGATCACGAGAAGTTTACGGCAGATAAGATCATGCGCCAGATTGAGAAGTATCACATCACCTCTTTCTGTGCCCCTCCTACTATCTACCGCTTCATGATTCAGGAAGATTTCTCTAAGTATGACCTCAGCAGTCTTGAATACTGCACCACAGCGGGTGAGGCAATGAACCCATCCGTGGCAGAGACCTTCCAGAAACTTACTGGTGTTCAGATTTACGAGGGCTTCGGACAGACTGAGACCACGATGACACTCGGAACCTTCCCTTGGATCAAGCCAAAGCCAGGAAGCATGGGCAAGCCAAATCCACAATATGATGTTCACATCCTTCGCCCAGACATGACGGAATGCGAAGATGGTGAAAAGGGCGAGATTTGCATCCGCATCGGCGATGACAAGCCTATCGGCCTCTTCAAATATTACTATCGTGACGAAAAGCAGACCAAATCGGTTTGGCATGATGGTTACTATCATACGGGCGATATGGCTTGGCGTGATGAGGAAGGCTACTTCTGGTTTGAGGGCAGAATCGACGACGTGATCAAGAGTTCGGGTTACCGCATCGGTCCTTTCGAGGTAGAGAATGCCCTGATGACCCACCCAGCCGTAGTAGAGTGCGCCATCACCGGTGTGCCAGACCCAATCCGCGGTATGGTAGTCAAGGCAACCGTCGTACTGAAGGATGAATACAAGAGTATGGCGGGCCCTGACCTCATCAAGAAGTTGCAGGATCATGTGAAGCATGAGACTGCTCCTTATAAATATCCTCGCATCATCGAATTCGTAGATGAACTGCCAAAGACCATCTCCGGCAAGATTCGAAGAGTAGAGATTCGAGAAAAAGACAATAAAAAATAAAAAAGAATGCGCTGGGAGGGCAGGTTTTGTTTCCTGCCCTCACCCAGTATGTCAACATAAAAGAATTTATGAGACGAATAGTAGTAAAGGTGGGCAGCAACGTACTGACCCGAGAGGATGGACATTTGAACGTAACAAGAATGTCGGCTTTGGTTGACCAACTGGCTTGGTTGAGAAGGCACGACTACGAGGTGATCCTCGTATCTTCTGGTGCCGTAATGGCAGGAAGAGGCGAGCTTCAGGTAGACCACCAGCTGGACAGTGTAGAACAGCGACAGTTGTTCTCTTCGGTAGGTCAAGGCAAGCTGATTAGATTGTATTACGACTTGTTCAGAGAATACAACATCAAGGTGGGACAAGTATTGACCATGAAGGAAAATTTCCTCGCCAAGGAACAATACCAGAACCAAAAGGCTTGTATGGAACTGATGTTGGAGAACGGCGTGCTCCCTATCGTGAATGAGAACGATACCGTGTGCCTCACCGAATTGATGTTCACCGATAATGACGAGTTGTCAGGCTTGATAGCCAGGATGCTGAATGCCGATGCCCTCGTCTTGCTCTCCAATGTAGATGGCATCTACAATGGCGACCCTTCCCTACCGACCTCCCGCATCATCCCTTCAGTATATTACGACCGAGACGTGAGCGAGTATGTGAGCGACGAGAAGAGTAGCCATGGTAGAGGCGGCATGATTTCCAAGTTAAAGACCGCCCAGGATGTAGCCAATGCCGGCATCAAGGTAATCATCGCCAACGGCAATACGCCAAACATCCTCATCAATCTGAAGGAGCATCCGATGGAAACCCTCCATACTGAGTTTGTGGCAAGACCGCTAAACAAGTAAAATCATTAGGGATAAGAAATACAGAAACCTAAAAAAGCAGCAAGCCTATTTATAGACTTTGCTGCTTTTCGTTTTCATTATGAATAGTTGATACGTTATTCTAATACCAATACATGGCTGGTTCCATCTGTCTGGCTGAATACATTCAAGCCGACCTTCATCAGATAGTCACCGCTGTACTGCTTGCCATTGCACTCCAAATCAGACTCCTTTCCAGGCATCAGATTGGTCTCCTTTACGGTATAAACCTTATCGGCATCCAATCCCTGCATCTTCACATTCATCACAGGCTCCTTGTAGCGTGGATGCAAGTCGTAAGCAAAGAGAACGGCACGCTGCTTGTCCTTACTTACATAGTTAATGGCACAGTGGTTGCCTTCGTATGGAGAAACCAGGCGATACTGGTCGCCCTCGAGAATCATAGGCTTCATGCTATCATAGTTCTTGACAGCATTCTGCACAAACTTGTATTCATCACCAGAAAGCGACTTGAGGTCGATATCAAAGCCCAACTTACATGAACTGCAAACATCGGTGCGGAACTTCACACTGGTATTCTTGTTCCAGTTAGTTACATGCGAACCCATGGTCTTGGCTGGGAAGAACTTTGACAGGCTCCACTGGATGTAGAGGCGCTCGTATGGATCAGTATCGTCTGAACACCAGAACTCAGTGAAATACTTCAGCATCTCGTAATCCATTCTGCCGCCACCACCAGAGCAAAGCATCATCGGCAACTTAGGATACTTGTTATGAATACGGGTAAGCACCTTGTAGATACCACGGACATGATCGATATAGAAATTACCCTGATTCTCCTTATGATATGGAGAATAGATGTTGGTAATCACACTGTTGCAGTCCCACTTGAAGTAAGCCACATCCGGATTCTCCGTCATGATACGATCCACGATGCCGAACACATAATCCTGTACCTTAGGATTACTGATATCAAGTACCAGCTGGTTGCGATAATAATAGGTATCACGCTTTGGCTGCATGATCACCCAGTCGGGATGCTTCTCAAAGAGTTCACTCTTAGGATTCACCATCTCTGGCTCAATCCAAATACCAAACTTTACACCAGCCTTTTTGGCATCTCTTACCAATCCAGGTATGCCATCAGGCAGCTTACTCTTGGTAGCCTCCCAGTCGCCGAGACCTGCATGGTCGTCCTTACGAGGATACTTGTTGGCAAACCAACCATCATCAAGCAAGAACATATCTACACCCAGGTCCTTGGCATCCTTCATCAACTCAGCAAGACTCTGCTGGTTGAAATCGAAGCCTGTATTCTCCCAGTTGTTCAAGAGCGTAAGGCGATCTTCCATACCCATGTTTACCTGATACTGGCGAGCCCAATTGTGCAAATTACGGGAAGCCTCACCGATACCATTATCGCTCATGGCAAAGATAAACTCAGGGGTAGTGAACGTCTCACCAGCCTTCAGTTTATAATTAGAGGCGTATGGATTGATGGCAGGAATAACACGAAGGGCTCCCACGTTATCTACCTCGAAGGTAAAGCGGAAGTTGCCAGGCCATCCGATGGTTCCAAGCATCACCTTGCCCTCATTCTCCTTGGCAGGCTCATCGAATCCCAGTTCAAAGAACGGCTCCTCCTGCATGGCTGCACGAGTACCCAACTTGGTATCAACAATCTTCTTACCAGCAGTCAACTGGCAAGTTTCAGGCTGTCCTTCCTTAGCCCAGTCGCTATGATAATTGGTAACGAAATACTTGTTTGCCTTGAAATAAAGCATTGCTGAGCTATATCTCCAAAGCGTAACCGGAGCTTTCTCCTTATGAGAGATTTCGCTCCACGCCTTGATGACGTTCTCCTTAGGATAAGCTGCATAGTGGAGCTTCACGGTCAGCGGATACACCTTGTCCTTAAGCGTGATGATGGTCTCAACACCTCCACTGATAGCCTTTTCTTCAGAAGACTGATAATACAAATAGGTAGTCATATTACCATCTGCATGGGTCACTGCCACTGCCGGCTCGAAGAAATCTTCAGCACCAGAGGTTGCATAAACCTCATGACCTCGCTGGCAGACGGAGCCATCAGAGGCTGCATATACATCCCACTTCAGATGATTGTAATCTGAAGGATTCTTCAACTTGTCACCCAGATACACTTGGTAGAGGCGACCCTTAGGAGAAACCTGCATCACGAGGTCGGTCTTATCAGTTGACACTCTGATGGTCTTTTGAGCAGATGCCATGATAGATGTCATGCACATCGCTGCGATAATCATAAATACCTTTTTCATCGTTCTTTGGTTTTTATGTGATTGCTTTGTTATAATTAAACGCTATAATACTTTCGTTATTATCTTAGAATTTGATTCCTGCAGAGAATTCCACCGTGAACGGACGGAGATAGCTACCACTCATGTACTTGCCGTCATATTTGCCAGCTTCCTGCTTGGTAATCAGCTCAGAGCCGCTAATGGTACCCTTGGCACCCTTCTCGTTAAAGATATTGATGACACTCACGCCAAGGCTCAACTTCTTGTTCACATTCCAGTTGATTCCGCCGAAAGTCTCCCAGTGACCATTGAAGTAGAGTGCCTCCTGAAGGTTGGCATAGGTCTTACCAAAGTAACGGAAGCTCAACCAGGCATTCAGATTCTTGGTGATATCATACTTAGGGTCCAACTCGATAAGAACCTGAGGAATCTCCTTGACAATCATGTTATTGGCATTCACACCCATAGACTGACCGTCACTGAACGTTACGCTCGCATTATAGTTCTTATACACCGGCTTCTGATAAGTGAAGAGTGCATGCATGTGGAAGTTCTTGAACGGATTGATTTCTGCCGAGGTTGTCCAACCCAAAGTCTGGATGTTATAGATGAGCAACACGGTCTTGCCCTCTGTAGTGCCAGGCTTGGTAAGATTCTGCTGGTCGATATTGTTCGACTTTGATATGTAGGTCACCATTGAAGAAAGGTCAATCCAATCGTTCTTGTAGAAAATACCACCACGAATCAATGGAATGGTTACTCGCTTATACTGCTCCTCGGTAGGTCCTGTTCCTGCATACTCGCTGATGCGTGGGAAACGGGTGGCGATGGTAGCATCGGCTGTCAGACCAAACTGGCGGGTAAGGTTATACGTCAACTGCAAGGTGGCTGCATAATTCAATTTATCCTTGGTTACGTTCTTTGCTTCGATGCTGTGCTCAGTAGCAACAACAGAACCATCAGCAGCTGTGGCGTATGTATTATAGTTACCCATGTGGAATCCTGAGAAACGTGGGGCAGAAATCTGCTCGGCAGACATGCGGTAGTACTCCAATCTACCACCATAGAACACCTTGAACTTAGGACTTACCTTCCATTCGTCGGTAAAGTAGAGTGCCAACTTGTTCTCTGAACCCTTGGTGTATTCTGGACTCAACTCATTATAACCGAAAGTCTCAGAACGACGGGCTGTCTGTGTAGGATCAAGCGGATTGACATACATCTGGCTCAATGTGCGTGGATAAGCTTCTACGGTGCCTGCCCACTGGAACGAAGACGAATAGTAATTGAGATGGTAATACCACTCGTTCAATCCTATCATTAACTTATGGTTGTTCAACTGCTTAGAGATTTCGGTAGTCAAAAGCGCATTGCTCACCTTACCAACATGCAACCAGGTGCGACGGCCTTCAATGTAACCACTGTAGGCAGACCCATCAGAAAGCTGATAGCCATCAGCCTCGCTCACCTGAGAGATGGTACTTCCTCCGTAATCCACATAATTGGCACGTGGAGCATTCATATACTTGGCGTTGAATTTCCACAACCATCCATTATCAAACTGATACTGGCTGATGAGGGCAATTTCGTTGGCATGATTCTCACTGCCATCGCTCATATTCCATGTCTCCATCTTTCCTGACTTTGTATTCAAGTATTGGAAAGAACCTTGACGCTGCACGTATGAGTCCATACCAGGGTCAAAGCCATCAATCTTCTTGATACTGCCGTCGCCTGAATAGATAAATGGGGCTGCATTGGCAAAATTGCCAGGGTTCTTGCTGTTGGAATACTTATATAATAAGGAGACACGTCCCTTTCCATCATTCAAGATGCGAGTGATACCGAAATGATAAAGTTGGGTACGGTCGGCATAATCAGTAAAGCGAAGCTTGAAACTACCTGGATCGAAATTCTGATACATACTGGCTGTATAAAGCCAATTGGCACCGATTCCACCAGACAGGTTGAGGTCTACATTCTGCATACCAAAATGGTTTGCCTTATAGTTGAGCTTACCTTTGAACTCTTTCTGTCCCAACTCGCTGAAAGAAGAAACTGCGTATGCAATATTACCTGTAGCAATGGCAGACTCAGATGGAGTCATCAAGTCGGTACCTTTCAGTGAGGCATCGCTACGCCAATGTGCAGACAGTTTGTGTACGGAAGAAGAGTAAACGGCTGGAAGACCGTTTTCATATACGGTTACATCCTCGCTTGGCAATCCAATCTGGATTTCACGAGGCTTGTTGGCATCAGATGCATTGAGCATCACATTACGCTCTTCCTTTTTCTCCTTGTTTTCAGAATCGTCAGAAGGAAGTGCATACACTTGGCTTGCAGCTGACATCGCTATCAAAGCCATAGAAAATGTACGGATTCTTAAGTTCATAATTTTACAGTTGTTTATTCTTAGTTTTACATGATTTCACTTGCTACCGAATGCGATTCGATTGCGGTTGCAAAGTTAAGGAGATTTTCCAGACATTGACATCATATGTAGGTTACGAGTAGATAAATATCAGGTTTATTAAGTCTATAACCTTCTAATAATCAAGCTATCAAAGATATTAATACTTTTTAATAGAGTAGATGGTAAAAAGAGGAATAAATGTAGTATCTTTGCAGAAAAATACAATTATAAGGCACTCTAATAGCCTATCAGATAGTAACAATAACAATTAAAAAGATAGTTATGAAAGTAGTATTGTGGTTCTTAATGATGTTTATGCCATTAATGGCAAATGCTTCTTCCGTAAACGAGGAACAGCTGTTCCATCGTTTAGACAGTTACATCGCTCAGCGAAGCAAGTTTACCCAAAGAAAAGAAGCGAAACTGCTAAGACTCAAAAAGCAACTATACATGACTTCCGACAAGCGCAGCCAGCTTAGTCTCTATAACCAAATCTACAGGGAGTATTATACCTACCGTTACGACTCTGCCATGACATACGCCAAGAAGGGCTACCAGCTGGCAGCACAGCTTCAGGATGATTATTTCATCAACCTGAATAAAATCAATCGTGCGGCAGTGCTGTCAACAGGCGGTTTCTACAGCCAGGCAGAAGACTTAATGCTCGCAATGGATGTGGAGAAAATGTCACCTAAGTTATTGCAATACTATTATTATACCTTGACTTGGGTATATAACTACTGGGAAACTTTCTGCAACAAGTCGGAGTTTCAAGAAGGATTAGAAGCCAAGAAACGTTTTTATTTAGGCAAGACTCTTGAGCATATCGGCAACAAGGAATCCGCTCTTTATTACTATCTGTCAGGAGAGTTTGAATATCTTAAGCAGCGTACAAGCAAAAAAACACTTCAGTTCTACATGAAGGCGCTTTCTGCCTGTCCCCTGAACAGCCGTGTGTATGCCTCATCGGCTTATTGCATAGCCCGCTATTATTATGATACCGACCAAAAGGATTTATACGAAAAGTATATTGTAGAAGCAGCCATTTCAGACCAGATATGTCCCCTGAAGGAGAATCTGGCCCTTCAGGAGTTTTCCACCTATCTATATAATAAGGATGCCTCCTATGCAAAGAGGGTTGCCAAATACCTCTATTGCTCCATGGAGGATGCCCAATTCTACAACAACCGTCTCCGCATGGTTGAGATTTCCCGCATACTTCCCCTTATCACAGAAACGAACCATCAGGCAGAAGTACGCAAGAACCGCATCGTAACAGCCTCTCTCGTCATCGTGAGTATCCTGTCGCTAGGATTCCTTGCCATGGCTTTCTTTGCTTTCAAGATGAACAAGCATCTAGCCAAGAGCCGTAGGGAGATAAAAAGCCAAAATACACTCTTGGACGAACTGAACCAGAAGCTGCTCAACACCAATAAGCGAAGAGAGACCTATATGCATTTATTTATGGACATCAGTGCCGTATATATCAAGAAACTGGATGATTATCGCAAATTGGTAAGCCGCAAAATCAAGGCAAAGCAAACTGCCGATCTTCTGACTGCCATCAACAGCTACAAGCTGGCAGAAGAAGAGGCAGCCAACTTCTATATTCGCTTCGACAAGGCATTCATTGACTTGTATCCGAATTTCGTGGAAGAGTTCAACCAACTGCTATTGCCAGAAAAACAGATTGTTCTCCCTGCCCCTAACAGTCTCACCAAGGAACTGCGTATCTATGCACTGATGCGACTGGGAATTACGGATGGTCAGGAACTAGCCACCCTCCTGTTCTATTCTACGCAAACCATCTATAATTACAAGGCAGCCATTAGAAAGCGAGCCAAAGACCTCACCACTTTTGATGCAGCCATCAACCGACTATGCAATGTGATAGGCTAATAAATGGCAGAAAATTGAGTATGTACCTCAACTTTCTGCCATTTTCTTTTGCATATTCAAGAAATAGTTGTACCTTTGCCATTACATAATAGTTGTAACACTAAAGATGTAATGGCGTATGAAACTAAGAAACAAGAAATTAGCAAATCCTTTCATCTATCAAGGTTATGAAAGTCCTGAGTATTTCTGCGATAGAGAAGCAGAAACAAAGACCCTGATGTCGCACCTGAAGAATGGAAGGAACGTTACCCTCATTTCTCCTCGAAGACTAGGAAAAACAGGGCTTATCAAGAACACTTTCTATCATTTGGAAAAAGATGAGAAGGATTCCGCATGCCTATACCTCGACATATTCGCTACCAAGAACTTGCACGACTTTGTGGAACAATTTGGAGTAATGGTTATCAATGACATTGTTCGCAAGAACTCTTCATTCATAGAGAAAACCATCGCCTTCTTCAGTGCCTTGCGCCCTGTACTCAGCATGGATCCATTGACTGGTGAGCCTAGTGTATCTATCACAATTGAGCCATCCCAAGAAGACATCACCATCCGCAGCATCTTCAACTATCTAAACGAGAGTGGGAAAGAGGTATATATCGCCATCGATGAATTTCAGCAGATTGCAGAATATCCAGAGAAAGGCACAGAGGCATTGCTACGTTCTTATATCCAGTTTGCCCAACATGTGCATTTCATCTTCTCCGGCAGCAAGCATCATCTGATGGCTGAGATATTTGGCTCGCCGAAACATCCATTTTACCAAAGCACTGAAATGATGGGACTGAAGCCATTGGATTGCAGCATTTATTATGACTTCTGTCAAAACTTCTTTAAGCAGAAAGGCGGTAACTTATCAAAAGATACCTTCGACTACATCTATCAACAATTCGAGGGTCACACATGGTACATCCAGTGTATCATGAATCGCCTCTATGAAACCGAAATACAAGTTGATAGTATCCAGCAAGTAAATGCAGCAATTCTTTCAGTACTCGAAGGAAGAGAACCACAGTTTGAGAATATGGTACAGTTCTTCACAGAGAACCAGTTCTCGCTTCTGAAGGCTATAGCCAAGGATAGCATTGTTGCCCAGCCTACCTCTGGCAAGTTCATCAAGGAGCACAAGCTGAGTGGAGCCAGCAGCGTAAAGGCTGCCCTCAAAATCTTGGAAGACAAGGAATTAGTATATAGGACTAATGAAGGATATGTCATCTACGACAGATTCATGGATCTGTGGTTAAAGAGAATATAAACAAAAAAATGTGCTTTAAACGTGCGGAATGTGCTTAAAAAAGACACATTCCGCACGTTTAAAGCACATTTCTCTCCTAGAAAGCCGTACATCTTACAATGATTACAACCATGGAATTATCCGACAATCCTTATGCCTGGGATGTTCAGTCGGCAGTAACAATGAATGACTTGTTTGTTCTCTAAACGTCCTAACTATATTAAGCTGGAGGAGATGGCAACAGAATCTGTTCTGAAAGCATTCTGCAAGGCATTAAAGATAAAGCTCGTAAAAGAGCGCCTCCCTTTACGTGATTTGAACGATGCTTGGGAATATCTCCACAACTACACTATGGATATGTAGATTCCCTAACTGCTTTAACAAGCCAGAGAATATGGTTGATTAAGTAAGAGAATATGGTTGAATAAACTTACGGATATAGCATATCGGGTTAACGGAGATAGTTTATCGGGGTAGCGGATACTGTTTCTTGGGTAAGAGGATACTGCTTCTCGGAGTTTGCCACTAGGCTCAGCAGCTCTGCTGAGCCTAGTCAGCAGGTCTGCCGACTGCAGTCAGCACATCTGCTGACTATAGTGACAACACCTTAT
>Monroe_p1__coassemble_1079_pt1 | contig 8119 bp, 6 predicted proteins | sample Monroe_p1__metabat2_high_PE_007 | metagenome-assembled genome bin Monroe_p1
TCCCAGTTCTTCTCATCACCGTAGTAGGCACCCATATTGTTCATATAAACCTCGGCAATCTGACTCTCCTTATCCCAGCGGTCGCCTGCGGTTACCATCTCCTGGATACCGGTGCCATAGTTGCCGTTTACGCCACCAAACACTCGATACATACTTACCTCGCGGGCCTCCTTTGGCGACATACCCTTCTCTACGAGCACTCGTTCCGATTCAGTAACACCGGCTTTCACCAGGTTGTCGTACTTGTCACCCTTGGCATTTGCCGCCATCTCTATCGCCTTGTTGATGAGGAAGAGACGGGATGCTGCCAGATCGCGGAGCTGACCGGAAGTCTGAACCACGACATCGATGCGAGGACGGCCCAACTGCTTGGATGGGATGAGACGCAGATCGGTAACACGACCGAAGGCATCTCTTACCGGTTCTACACCGAGCATATAGAGAATCTGAGCGATGGTAGCACCCTCTGTTTCGATAAACTCGCTGCTCCAGAGTGTGTAGCTCACCTTACGAGGATATTCACCCTTATGTCGCTCGCAATACATCTTGATGGTATTGTCGCAAAGTTCCTTTGCCTTCTCCCAGGCATCCTCCGAAGGTGTATTCTCCACATTGATGGAGAAGAGGTTTCTACCGGTAGGCAGGGTGTTTGGATTCACAATCAGATCACCACCAGGAGATGGAGCGGTAAAGCCGCCATTCAAGGCATTCATCAGAGAAGACATCTCGTTGAGCGGACTCTGACGGAGCGCCTCCGAATACTTGCCCACATTCTGCAAGGCATGCTCTACGGTAGTAATCGCCTGAGCCAGATGAATCTGCTGACGGGTATATTTAGGTGCTTTCGACATCATCATACCCTTATCTTTAGAAGATTTCTGAGATGCTTTGCCCTTGCCGGCTTTCGCCATCTTCGCCTTCTTCAAATCCTCCTGATACCATTTCTGTCCCTTCTTGATGGCTTCCATCATCTTGTCAGGGAAGCGACCGGTCTGCTCCATCTTCTCAAAAGCCTCACGACTCATCTTCGGAATCTTCTTCTTATGAGAAACCTTGGCAGCACGGAGCTCGCTTACCGTACGGTGGTCCACCCTCTTCGGCTTCGCCTCCTTCATTCCACCCATCTGGTCTGCCATCTGCATCATCATCTGGATAGGATCCGGAGCTGCCTGCATCGCCTCTACCTTACGGGCCATCTGAAGTTCGGCAGGAGTGATTCCTACATAACGGCAGATGTATTCATCAGAAACCGAGGCTGAACCCAGAAGCTGGGTCACGGTATTGCGTGCCTTGCTCAGATAGAGACGGTCGAAAAGCTGCTTGTGCTTCTCCACACCCTCCTGAGCACGACCTTTCAGCTTATCTACTGCCAGCATTCCGTAGGCAATAGGATCTGTAGCCATCGCATAGACACTGGTGCGGACATCATCATTATCGTATGGCACACCCAGAGTATAGAGCTTGCCGGTAATCTTCTCGTTTGCCAACTCTTCCGCAAAGTTCTCTACTCTCGCGATTTCATCTGCAGAATAAGGCTTGTTCATCTGCTTGGCATCGAGCCCCAGTTCTCGGGCGATTCCCATCTTCACAGTCAGCGCCTTCACCTTGAGCGACTGTTCGGCAGATGCCTTCTTCTCGTATGACTGGATGGCATCGCTCAACTGTTTATAGGTCTGTCGCAACTCGCTCTCCTTGAAAGGAGGGGTGAGATAGCTCTGGGTCTGGGCATAGGTGCGGCGCTTGGCAATCATCGCCTCGCCCACATTGCCGATGGTATATATATAAAGATGTGGAACCACACCAATCAATCGGTCACTCCAGTCGTTGCTGTCGAGGGCCACCTGCTTTCTCGGAGTATATTCCAGCGAACCATGAGTTCCGAAATGGATGAGTGCATCGGCACTGAAACCATAACGAGCCCAGAGATAAGAGGCAACATAGGTGTAAGGAGGTGCCTGGTCGGTGCCATGCACAATCTTGAAGGAGTCGCCTCCCACACCTGCCATCACCTGTGGAAGCAGAGCCACATTGCCAAACTGCAGTCTTGCCACCGCCAGCTTACCGTCATCGGTAGCCATATATTTGCCAGGGAAGGAACCATAGAGCTGATTCATCTCCTTGATCATCTTCTTAGACAAAGCCTTCTGGGTCCATCCGGCAAACTGCTGGGCGGTAACCAGGGCAGGATGTCCAGACTTCAGGAACTGGGTATAGGCACCCTCAGCATAGGTTCCGAAGACGGCACCCTGAGCCTGGATCATCTTTGCCAGTTCCTGAGGATTGGCTGGCAACTTGCCTACATTATATCCCTCATTCTTCAAGCGAACCAGGAGATTGTAGAGCGATGGAACCACTTCCATTCCCGAAGCGGTAAGTGCATTCTGACCCGGACCCTTGAAGTAGAAGATGGCGATGCGCTTGCTGCTGTTCTTCTTGTTCTTCAGATTCACATAGCCCTGCACGCTCTCTACGAAACTCTCCATTCTGTCTGGGATGCCGTAAACCTCCTGCAAGCCCTCCTTGTTGATGCGCTGTCCGAAAACCACGTATGGACGGATAGCACCATCAATCTCCGGAGTCACGATGCTCTGCGACATGAAGCCGCCATTCATTCCCTGCTTGTCGTTCTCCCAATCGGTGGTCAAACGGTTGATATTAAGAGGTGAGAACAGAGGAATATTCTTCTGCTTCAGAAACTCTACGAAGTAATCGCCCAACCTGCCGTGCGCCATATTCACTACGGCATTCGCCTGGATACTGTCGGCATGATGACCGGCAATAAAGCTCTGCAGCTGGTTGATGCGATACACCATGAATCCCTTCTTCTCGAAAGCCTTCTCCATATCAGGAGCCGCACCCATAAAACCGGTGAGCAAGATGGTAGGAGCACCTTCTTTATATAAACCGTTCTTTGCCAGGAAGGCATTGTACTCACGGATGCTGTTGAAACCCAGTTCATCGCCCTTTTCATCCTTCGGGTCGAAATGAGTCAGGAGATAGTTTGGTCGCTCATCCACACGTTCCGGTTCTGGAGCCATGAACTTCTTTCCGTCGATAAACTTGCGGATGTAAGCGAGCATACTGTGATAATTCTTCTTGCTGCCGTTCTCGATGTACTGCATCAGATAATCTGCATCGAAATTATCTACTGATACGATATTGTTGGCTGGGTTGGTAGCAGCATGAGTCAGGGTCGGCACCTTATAGGAAGCCTCTTCCAACTGCTTGCGCTGGTTCTCGTCAATTCGGAGTCCCATACCATTCACGATAATCATATCGTAATCATCCAGATGATCGAAATCATCGGTCGTGATCTCACTCAGTTTAATCATCGCATTGTCGTTGGCATGCGAAATCTGTCCCAGCGCAATAGCCTGATAGTTGAGGAAAGCGATGCGGGTAGTACCCACCCAGGCAGAGTAAGCCTTCGCCAAACCTCCCAGAACAATCACAGCCAATAAGGCCAGGAAGATGTGTTTCTTTTTAATCTTTCTGATTTTTCCTAATCCTTTTTTCATATCTATTCCTTTTTTCGGGCTGCAAAGGTAAGGCTTATTTAGAAATTGTACAATACCGAGAAATTGTGATTTTCACATTTTTTATACTTAGAAGTAGGTATCAGGTTAAACGCATAGATATAGTCTGTACTAATAAATAAGTAGTGTTTTCAGGACTTTTTCTTTCATTTCAGCCCTCAAAAAGAGGAATTATTCCGAAATATGCAGAAAGAGCGTAATCACCATTACGGCAATCACGCTCTTTCTACTTATAAACATAAAACATTACAATGATGAAAGAAAAGCTTAGCAAACTTTCTTCTTGCGCTCACAATAGCGTTCGCATTGGGCGCAGATGTCATATCCCAGCATGGCACCCAGGATGAAATCCTCCTCCGGTGTAAGCTGGCATAATGGTTTGGTGATTATCATGCGGATAGCATCCAGGCATTCCTTCTTACCAAAGAAGAGATTCAGACGGTCGTTGCCAACCGACTGGATGATATAATCAATGTTCTGACGCTCTAATCTAGTTATGGCAAAAGACTCATATTTCTTGTTGAAGGTGTAGAGCACCAGGCGGCGCATGCCCTTCTTATATTCATATATATGATTCATCAGAACCTTCAAATCTACTGGTGTTGCGATTTCCTGCTGCATACTATCCGAATTAATCTGTTTTTAAACCAAGAATCAGAGAATGCCGTCATTCTCCAATTCTTGAAAAATATTTTTGTAAAATTATAACGCTGGCTTGATGTCCTCGAGCCAGGCATCGATACGCTCCTCTGTCTTGTCGTCCTCGTTCACCTCGTCGAGTGCGAGTCCCAGGAACTTGTCGCCATCAATTGCCTCACTGTCATCATAGGTGTATCCGTCTGTAGAAACACCAGGCAATACGGTAGCACCAGTCTCAACGGCAGCATCATAGAGTTCCTTCATGCCGCCACAGAATGTATCAGGGTAAGACTCGCTGTCGCCACAACCAAACAGGGCCACAGTCTTGCCAGCCAAGCCGGCACTCTTCAATGTCTTCACGCCATCATACCAGTCGTCCTGCATCTCGCCGGCACCCCAGGTAGAAGTACCGAGAAGAAGATTCTCATGACTTGTGATAGTAGCGTCATCGATGTTAGCTACATCTACAGCTTCCACGCCCAACTTAGAGGCGATGGTTTCGGCAATCGACTGGCATGAGCCAGTAGAAGAGCCATAAATTACGATTGTTGTTTTCATTTGTCTATATTACTTTTAGTTACATTTATTTTCGGGCGCAAAGATACGCCCTTTTCCCGTAATCTGCAATACCTAAAAATGATGGTTTCGCAGAAATACCTAAATATGGGGATAGATAAAAAGTTTTAGGACGATTCATCCTAAAACTTCTCTAATTTCAAAAGTTTTAGGACGATTCATCCTAAAACTTTCTTAAATATTCTACTTTTAGGATGATTTATCCTAAAAAAATAGTATCTTCGCAGCAAATATATAATCAAAGAGCAATGAAATGATATGAAACGAATAGAAAGAACGGAATATCTCAATAAACTGATCGCTTTCAAAGACAAGTCTCTTATCAAAGTGATAACCGGCATTCGCCGTTGCGGTAAATCCACCATTATGGAGATTTATCGTGACTGGCTTAAGAGGCAAGGTGTCAGTGCCGACCAAATCATCTATCTCAATTTCGAGGATTACGACTTCTATGAGCTTCGTAATCCACATAACTTATACGCTTATATCAAGCCATTAATTCATCAAGACAAGATGACTTATATCTTCTTTGATGAGATACAACATGTGGAAGATTTCCCAGACATCATCAACAGCCTCAACCTGAAGCCAACAGTAGATCTCTATATTACGGGATCGAATGCCTATATGCTGTCAAGCGAAATCGCCACGTTACTATCCGGAAGATATGTGGAAATCGCAATGCTTCCCCTTTCATTCAGAGAGTATGTTGAAGGTATCGGAGGAACCGACAATCTTCCCCAAGCCTATACAGACTACATCACAAGGAGCAGTTTTCCATATACCCTTGAACTGGATACTCCCGCAGAAATCAGCGACTACCTGAATGGCGTATATAACACCATTGTAGTAAAGGATATCATGAGCAGGAAGAAGTTACCCGATGTCATGATGCTGGAAAGCGTTATCCGTTTCACAGCCGACAATATCGGCAACATCCTATCCACCAAGCGCATAGCCGACATCATGACTGCCGATGGAAGGAAAATAGACCAGAAAACCGTAGAACGATATCTGACCGCACTCTGCGAAACCTTCTTCGTATATGAAACCAAAAGATACAACATCAAGGGTAAGCAGCCGCTCAAGACATTGGGTAAATATTATCTAGTAGATATCGGTTTGAGAAGAATGCTCCTAGGTTCCCGCTCATTCGATGCCGGCCGCATCCTGGAGAACATCGTTTATCTGGAACTACTCCATCGCCAGCAGAAAGTATATATAGGAAAGATGGATAATCTGGAAGTAGATTTTGTAGCGATTGATGAAAACAATATCACGTATTATCAGGTAGCTGCTACCGTTAGAGATGAGACTTCCTTAAAACGTGAATTGGCATCTCTGCAGCAGATCAATGACCAATATCCTAAGTATATCCTTACACTTGATGAAGACCCTACTGCCGATTACAACGGTATCAAGAGAATCAATGCCCTAAGATGGCTGATGGGAGAAATAGGATAGCCTATATTTCCTCAGAGTAACACCATAATATATAAGGCACAAAAATGATAATTCGATGAAAGATTTTGCAGCGATAGATTTCGAAACGGCCAACCAGCAGCGTACAAGTGTCTGCTCGGTGGGCATTGTGATAGTGAGGGATGGCGAGATTGCAGACAGCTACTACAGCCTCATCAAGCCCGAACCGGAATAGATGCTGAAGCCTGTGCCTGGATAGCAAGAGAGCTGTTATAGTAAGTACCAGAACTGCATGAGGGTGTGTCATAAAGCCATGACACACCCTCTTCTGTTATTTGTCAATTTCAGCACGTATGAATATACCGTTATTGCTGTAATAGAGATCGTAGCCAGGAATATCAATTTCATATCCGCCAACCTCTTTTTCAATTTTGTAAGGCTTCAAATCAGGATATTTCTTTGCAATATCCTCAGCTATGACAGTAGGAATAATGCCTACAGGGATCTCAGAGTATTTGCACTCAACACTCGTCCACTCTCCCTTCTCATTAAACTCCACTTTAGAGCCATCACTGAGCAATACTTCATATTCCCAAAAGCCATTATCTTTCTCCTTTTCCACACGGCTGTATGATGCATCAGCAAAATATTGCTTTACAAACAGCTGTGCCGACATCGGCAATGCTGCATAATCAAACTCTTTATCTTCACTGCTGCATGAAACTGTAAAAAGGACCAGTAACATCGCAAATAATGTGGTAATAAATGGTCGTTTCATATTCATAATGTTATTGTTTAAAATTACTATAATATATTCTATAATCTCTTGAATCTAGGTTTGTTATGCAGATTCGTATCTATCGGTTACAAATATAATAGTTTTATTTTAGATAAGAATGATTTCAAACTCAAATTAACTATAATTCAATATTTTTTTATTTTTCCATTTGTTCTACTGCCATAGTTCTTAGTTGTTAGACTTATTCAGGTTACAATAGATATTGCATAGATAGAAATTACAAGGTAGACTTTTAGGTTCGGTTTTTGAAAGTGAATCCTGCTGGTAGTGATGCCGGCAGGATTCTGCGTTATTGTACTCTAATGCAGACTGCGCTTACTTAAATTCTTCAATCTACGGGCAAACTCAGGTGCAACCTCTATCCTATAACTCATTAAGCAAATCCTCCGCAGGAATAAAATCTATTTTTCCTTCGCGATGAAGCTTCAATTCCGTAAAGGCCTGATTGATACTAGCAAGGGCTTCTTCCAAATAGCTCTCGTCATTAGAAAGTACGCCCAAGCTATGATAAATATCAGTATTCAATTGCATCACATTCATTATCGAATCCTTTCTTTTAGCGATACATTGCGTAGAATTCCTGCACCTTATCATGGAGCATAGAAGCATGGAGAAGACCATTCCTCCATTCTTCAGGAATATGGCATATTCCAAATTTAGCACCCAGGATAGCTCCTGCTACTGCTGCATTGGTATCCGCATCTCCGCCTGATAAAACAATCTTTAGGATACCCTCTTTATACGAGGTTGCATGCCAATAAGCCCATAGGGCAGCCCCTAAAGTTCTGAGCGTATATCCCATACTCTTTTCATCATCCAGACACAAAGAATCCAGACCTTCATGGTATACCAAGTCAACAAATGGAACGATTCGTTCATCATATTGTTCGGCTATGCCAATCACCTCTTCATAATCCAATATTCTGTCTTCAAAGACAAGAGCATGTATGATAGAAGAAACGACAACGCAAGAGCCAACACAGCGAGGATCAAAATGAGTTAACTTACAGATATTCTCAGCATTACTAGTCACATTTTCCTTCAGAAGTCCTACCACCGAAGTTCTCATGACGGCTCCATTAGCTGCAGCTTTTTTCTTTCCCATCTTCCAGATAATCTCTGCAGCCTTCTGTGGATTCGAAGTATA